>ERZ1034992.181-NODE-181-length-40595-cov-77.947139_pt1 | contig 40595 bp, 71 predicted proteins | sample MGYA00520695_ERZ1034992 | MGnify/ENA primary metagenome ERZ1034992 (study PRJEB33766, sample SAMN09781778) | gut metagenome | biome: gut microbiome | host: Homo sapiens | place: Madagascar | study: EMG produced TPA metagenomics assembly of the PRJNA485056 data...
CTTCCATTCGCGCACCGCCTTGATGCTCGCTTCGGCCTTCTCCGTGCAGGGGATGATCTCGATGGCGTCGAGAATCGTGATCTCCTCCACCGGCGCCGGGAACCTGCAGTTTCCTGGATCGCTCGTGCCATCAATGGCGAGCTGTGAAATGCTGGCTGCGCCGTACCAGCGCCAAATGCGGCGGCAGTCGGTGAGCTGCACTTCGCGCCCCTCACGGGCGGCGAGGGTTCCCGCGAACACGCCGGAGCGGTCTCCGCGGACGATAACATACTTTCCGATGTTGGTTTCTTTCATGTTGTTTTCCTTCTTTCAAAATTTTTAGGATTTCAAAATTTCATTGGCAAGCTGCCGTTTTTCTCTTCCCCTGTCGGCTCGCAGATCGCCGCCCTTGCAGCGGAACTGCGGCGCTTCCCCGTTCAGGCGGGAGAAAATGCGCTGATATGTCAGATTGTCCGTCGGCTGGGTGATGTCGATGTTCGTCGTGACGATCGTCGGCAGGCGCGATCTCATGCGGTCGTCGATGATCTGGAACATCTTCTCGGCGGCGTATTCTGTGTTGCGTTCTGCGCCGAAATCGTCCAGCACAACAAGCTCAAACGTTGCCAGCCGGTTTCGGATGATGTCGGCCTCGGCAAACATCCGGTCGAGCAGATCGACCGTTGAGACCATCCAGACGCGATACCCCTGGTCTAAAAGCTCGTTGGCAATGCTCGCCGCCGCGTATGTCTTGCCGCATCCGACAGCGCCTGAGAGCGTAAACGACAGGCCGTTTTCCAGAATGTCCGTCCAGCGGTGGATGAATTTCTCGGCAAAAAACATGGACGGGTTGCCCGTGGAGTTGTCGAAGGTCATTCCCTCGTATCCGCGCAGCCAATCTGCCCGGCGTTTCTCGTTGAGCCGCCGGAAAGCGTCCTCGGCGGTCTGTTTCCGTGCCTCCGCTCCGCACCGGCAGAGGCAGCGGACGATGATCTCTTTTCCTCCAACGTCAATGGCGCATTCTTTCTGCTCGCCGCATTTGCCGCAATGGAGGAGGCCGTCGGAGGCAATGTAATCCTCCGGCATGGCGGGGTTGTTTCGTTTCGCGCGTTCGGCAATGCTGCCGATAACGTCTTCTGTCAGCATGGCAAGTCCTCCATCGCGTCATAGTCTGGTGTCGCAAAGCGAACGGTTTGTTTTGGTTTGTCCTCCCGCCTTTCCCATGTTCGGACGCAGGCTTTCCAGTCCTTCATGGGCTGATTGCCTACCTTCCAGCCCTTGGAGGCGTAGAAGTCAACAAAGCGTTCGGCGTCAACGCTGTTCCCGCGCTCCCGGCAATAGGCAGCAACCTCTTCCACGGTGGGGCGGTGCGCGCGCGCACGTTCTTTCACCCCGTCAGGGGTGGAAGATATATTCTTTTTTTCTTGCTCTTTGTCTTGTTCTTTGTCTTGTTCTTGTTCTTGGTACGATTCGTTACGACTGGTATCGATTCGTATCGATTCGTAACGACTGGTAATGTTCTTTCGGTTGGTTTCGCACCGCAATTTATAGCTTTCAGCCTGTCGGTCGATCTCTGACTTTGCCGTCGGCCAGATGAACCGCTCGTTGCCGCGGAGATCCGGCTCTGCTCCCGACGATGCGTATTCCAGCATCGCCGTGAACAGACGCCCGCGCTCCGCGTCCCCGAGAAGTTCTATCTTGTCAGCAAAGTCTACGAAGACTTTCAGATACTTCATCGGGGCAGCCTCCGTTAGAGCGGAAGCTGTCCGTCATCCTCGACCTCGGCGAGCTGTGCGCCGGTGGCCGCGTCCTTGGTCTTGCCCTTGCCGCCGCAGAACCAGACGTTGTCCGTCATGACCTCTGCCGCCGTGCGGTTGGAGCCGTCCTTGGCGGTGTACTGCTGCATCTGCAAGCGACCGGCGAGCAGGATCATGTCGCCCTTGCCGAAATAGCTTTCGATGAATGCCGCCGTCGCCTTAAATGCAACGCAGTTGACGAAGTCCGTTTCTTCCCGGTTAAAATCACGGTCAACGGCAAGCGTGAAACGGGCTACCTTGTCGTTTTTCGCCGTCAGTCGGATTTCCGGCTCTTTCGTGAGCCGCCCTTGCAGGAAGATTTTGTTCATTGCCATCTTGGATCATCCTTTCGGTAAATTAGATTTTGTTCGTCCCAGCATCGATAATGTGCCTTGAGATAGTCGCGGCAGTAGTGTCCGATCTCCTGCCGCATTGTCGCCGTGCCGTTGTCGAATGCATCATGGCAGAGACGGCAGAGGGTCAGGACGTTTTCCTCGATGCCCAACCCTCCGCGGGAACGGGGGATATAGTGGGCTTCGGGGAATGCGTAAATGGATTTGCAGTAAACACAGCAGTGATGGTCGCGTTCCCATACGCGCTCTTTGACGGCCTTGGGAATGGAGCACGCCTTAGCGCGTTTGCTTGAGATTCTTTTCACGTTTTCCCTCCCATTCGCCCAGCAGGGCGGCGAGCTTGTCCGGTGCCATTGTCTCAATGCCTACGGCCTTGGCGTCCTGAATCAAATTGTCTATAAGGCGGCTCATCGTGGAGCTGGAAAAGACAGAAGAACCGTAGTAGAGGATCACATTCACGCAGTCGGGGATCTTGGACGCTGTGACATCGGACTGCCAGCCGAGGCCGTTTGATGCCCAGACTTGCCGCAGCTCTTCCGCCGCCTCTGACTGGATACAGACGATCTTCATGTTCCCGCCTACGTCGCGGACGGCCCGGCGGTAAACTTCGGACGCCGGAACGCCGGTAGCTTTGGCGAGCTTGTCGATCAATGTCCACGCATAAGCGTTTGCGTCCAGACTGCGGATGGATTTCTTCACCTTGATCTCGTATTCCCCCGGCGTGAACGCGTAGGCAAAGTGCCTCGCGTCCACGTCAGCGGTGTGGAGCTTCAGGAAGCCGCCCTCCCAAACGGCGGAATCGACCTTCACTTCTTCAACCTCGGGTTCTTTCTCTGACAGTCGCGGCAGAGCGGTTTTCCGTACCATTTCACGCTGTAATCATGCACATCATCCTTGATCTCTGCTCCGCAGTCTGCGCAGATCATCGGAAGATCGGCATTCCCACCAATGATGATATTTGCGGGCTTTGCCGGAGGCGGCGCGGTGGTGTAATCTGCCGCTTCACCCGGCGCGGTATACTTGCTTCGGTCTTTGGCGTAATAAATGTCTGCCGCAAGGCCGAGCGCCTTAGAAGCAACGGAGATGGCGTCCGTGAGAGCCATCTTGAAGCACTCATCGGAGAGGTACGGCCCGTTCTTTTCCTGAGCGACAAGGGAGCTGCCGCCCGTTCCGGGGATTCCGTGAGACGCAACGCCGGTTTCTGGATCGACGTAAAATAAAAGAATGTCAAGGAAAACCGCGCGCTGCTGTGTGATGTTGTCATCAACGATTCGCTTGTCGGTGATTTCATACCACCAGCCAACACCGCAGGGGCCGAACATTTCTGTCAGTTTCTTAATGCGCCACATAGGGTTAATGTCGCTGAATCCTTTCAAGCGTCCAGCGCTGATGGGCTTGATCGCTTCGTTCGGCACCGACCGGACGGCGTTATAAATGCTCATGTTCTCGCTCATTCCGCCGCCTCCTTTACCTCCGCGAGCTTCTGCCGGAGATCGGCGATCTCCTCGCGCAGCTTCTTGTTTTCGTCGCGCAGGTCGATGTTGTCCGTCACAAAGCGGATGGCGGCATTTTCCGCCGCCTTGGTAACAAGGTCGCGGTATTCCGCCAGCGTGACCGTCACGGTGCATATCGGCAATTTCTCCCCGGTCTTGTCGTCGCGGGTAAAACCGGTGTCATATTCGTTGTTGTAGTAGGCCATTACTCTAAGTCCTTTCCGTCAAAAATTTCGTTTAATGCTTTGATCTCTTTTTCGTCGAAATTGCAGATTAAAAACTCGTGGAAGCGGTCGCGGAGGTCCCGGGCGCAGTAGCCGCAGTAGGCGTCTGTCGTGTAGCTCCCGCAGAGGGGGCAGGATGTCCCAACGTCGATCTCCGACGAGCCGCACGAGGGACAGACCGGAACGCCCATCTGGGAATCGCAGAATCCGTAGTTGATGTACTTCGGGGTAAAATCCTCCGCGCCGCAGTTGCGGCATTTATTCGGCACTTGACAGCTCCCCTCCCTCCGTGGTAGGATAAGCACGGTTGTTATTCCTGCTTGAAGCGCTGTCGGTGTCATCCCCACCGGCGGCGCTTTCTTTTTGCGCCCAAGTGGTGGAGCATTCGGACTGTGCGAGCCATGCGAGAACGAGGGTTTCCAGAAACGTCTGCATGGATGCGATGCCGTTTCTTTCCAGCGCTTGTTTAACGCGCTGTGCGGTGCTTTCGGTTAACCGGCACTGTAACCGTATGGGCTTTGCGCGGCGCGGTGTGCGTGGCTTGCGCTGTGTTACAGTGTCGTAAATCTCCTGCGCTCTGGTGCAGAATTTGACGCCGTAATCGTTCGTGTGCAGCGCCATGCTCACCGTGCCCTTATTGGCCTTCGGAAACTCTTCCCGGAGGGCGGCGGCGATGGCCGTGTAACGTGTGTCGTTCATTCCGTGCCTCCCTTCATGGCAATGTTCACCAAATCGATCGGCTTTCCGATATAATCGGCGTAGGACACCTCTACTCCTGCGCCGGAGCTGTAATACCAGTTGGGAAGCGCGCGAACTTCGTCTGCCACGTCGATCATTGCAAAGCATATGCGCATGTACGCAGCCCTGCTCATGCCCACTGGCAGCTCGGCGGGGTTCAAAACAATGTGTCCCTCGGCTTCCAGCTGCATTTTTGCCGCCGCGAACTGCTGGCGGTATTCGGGATTGCCAACGATCTTTCCGGCCAGATAGATAATCATTAGTGACGTCCTCCTCTCATGATCGACGTGTCCGGCATTTGCAGCCAGCGGCAGCAGTCATCGGCGAGGCTCGAAAATCCGTAAACGGCGAAGATGCCCTCGATCACGGCGAAGCCGAGACCGTTTCCGAATTTCCAGACGAAGAAGATCACAGCGGCCAGAAGCGCCATGATCGCGGTGGTGGCGAACGTCGCCTTTCGTTTTGTCATGGTTGTTTTCCTACTTTCTGCGGCGGTGCGCCGCCTTTTGTACTCTCTTTTTGATGTCGATGGTGTAATCGGCGATCGGGTGCTGCTTTGTCCGCGCTTCCCGCCGGGCTTCGCATCCGGCTTTGAACTCCGCATAACGGGGGCAGGATGCGTGGCAGCCGACGAAGCGATCGGAACAGTCCTTACACGGTGCGATCATGCCGGTGACGAGTACATCGGAATCGGAAACGCCGCGCCGATTCCAAGACAACGAAGCATCATAAAGCAACTATCGAGCTGATCGTTGATGTTCGGGATTTTCTGCACGGCCTCGAAATACTGCCGGAGGCGGGCATTGGCTCTTGATTCATCCGCAAAATACAAAAGATTTATTCCTGTCATGATCTTGCCAATTTTGGGAATTATTCTGTGAAGCAAATTTTGATACTCCTCGGTGATCTGTCCGGGGTCGTTCGGAATTGCGTCAACGTCCATTTTGATGGCGTAGCTCAAAAGCTCGTCTGTGTACGCGACGATCTCATCGCGCAGGGCTTCTTTTTCGGTTTTCTCGCTCATGCTTTGTCCCCCTTTAATAATGTAATAAGATCAGTTAACCGGCTTTAAGTACTGCGTGCCCCCTCCGAAAGGAGGTGGGATAATCAAGAGATTCTATACAGATTCATTCGCCAAGGCGGTCTCGCTCATCGCCAAAGGCTGGAAACTGGATAGTGTCGCTTATTTCGTCAACGGCGACGGGATAAGCATCATCCTATCTAAGTAACCAAATTCAAGCGGCTTTATATCCCTCGCAGACTTCGGGGGTCCGCAGTACTTAAAGCCGGTTATACGCTGTCTTATCTTTCTTGTGCCTGCTCAGGCGCGGTCTCTGCTTTGCGTTGGTTCAAGGGCTCAACGGTGACGTTGAAGTATTTCGCATAAATCTGCCAAACAATAGCGGCAAAGCGCTCGCCGTCCGCTACCGTCATTTCAGTCTGCACCGTTCTCCCTCCGTTCCTTGATGATCTCATCGACAGCCGCCTCAAGTTTGGCACGTCCATTGCTTGGGCTTCGCTGACCGTTAAGGATCATGCCGACATACGCTTTGTGGTAGCCGAGCCGATTGGCAAGCTCCGTGTTCGTGATGCCGTTGTTATGCATCTTGCCGATCAGCCGACCCGTCCATGCTTCGGGAAGATTCACTTTTTCACCCCCATCAAATTATTTTGATTTGCCAGTTGAAAAAGTTAACACCGTCTGCTATAATGAAATTGCACTTACAAAACAGCAGAAACGGGGCGCAAAAGCAACTGCGCTTTATTAACTTTACTAACTATGATTGCATTATAACCCATTACGTTATTGAAGTAAACAATTTTCTTGCTAACTTCGGTAACTTCGGCATTATAAACAAAAGGGCAGGGGTGTCTTATGGCATTTTACCAACAGTTTATTAAGTTATGTAATGACACAGGAATATCACCATCCCGCGCAGCATTAAACGCCGGGCTTTCTAAAACATCTGTAAATGGATGGAAAAGAGGGCAGACGCCAACCGACAAGAACATTGCGAAACTCGCAGAGGTGTTTAATGTTCCTGTTTCATACTTTGACGAAAAAGAAGAAAAGCTCCCTGTCGATACCGACAAAGAGCTTTCCTCTAAGTATTCTGATTGGCAAATTTTAGCCGCCTACGAAAGGGCGGACGACAATGTTAAGGAAGCAATCCTGCTTCTTCTAAAATTAAGATGATAGCCTCTCGCAAAGCAGGATCCTGAATTGCTTTTTCAATTTCAGCTTTTTCTTTCTCCGCAAGTAGATTCTTTTCGTTCTCGCTCATTCTTATCCTCCATTATGATGAATTTGTAGAATTTGAGCAGGAAGTCGATCCTGCGGGCGTAGCGATCCGGTGCGTCAACGGGTGTTTGCATTTTATCACGTCCCTAAATTGTTTTTCGACAATTTTCTGTTGATTATATCGACATAGAAGTTTATTCTAAACATAGCCGCAACGAAAATTAAATAGGAGATTGGATGTTATGAGAAAGAAACTACTTTCCCTTGCACTGGTCTTTTCGCTTGTTTTTTCGCTTTGCGCGTGCGGCGCAGAGGCTCAAACGGCGAAGGAAGAAGCAAGCCCGGTTGTTGAAGCGACAGCCACACCGGAGCCGACACCAGAACCTACGCCGGAGCCTGAACCGGTAATTGATTACGAAATAACATACACAAGCTGCAAAGTCGGAACGGATGATGCCGGGAGAAACACGTTTGCTCAAATCCTTTTCGTCGTCGAAAACAAGGGCGACTGCAATATAACGTTAAGTTATGAAAAACCGAGCTATGTCGATCTCGTGGACGAGGCCGGAAACATTGTTGAAACGAAGAACATCGGTGGCGGTTATCCCAGCGTCATAAAGCCAGGCGAAAAATCGTACTTCTTCCAGCAGGAAGTTATCACAACCGAAGAGCGGAATCTTACAGCCGTTCCGTCCATTGACTTTCAACAAGCGTTCGAGGAAATTACTTTTCTGCCGACAAAGGACGTGACCTTCGGCAGAGACACCCGCCCGTATAACCCGTCCGGTGTCATTGCTTCCGGCATTGTGGAAAACACAACCGGAAAACTGGTAACCTATTGTAACATTTATGTTGTTCTGTTCTCAGGCGATGATCCGGTCGGCGTCATATCGTCTTATATCTCCGATCCGATGCATGAGGACAGCGAGGCGGAATTTGAGACAATGGACGGGCGAGAAATGCAGCGCTTTGTCAATTTCAATGATATAACGTCTTATGAGGCGTCCGCTTACATCATAAAGTGAGAAGTGCCCCGGCATTGGCGGCAACCTCTGCCGGGGCTTCTGGAATGTGGTAAACCGACACGTCTGCCACGATTAAAGCGTACCCTTTTCTGTTCATAAAGTCCATGTTTCAAATCGCAAATCAGGAGGAAGATTCAAGACCAGTTCCCAAAACTGCCGGGAAAACAAACAACTGAATGGAGATGGAGAAAAAGTGTCAGCGCTAACAGACTTGCAGCCTTACTTAGATGAGTATCCAGCCAAAATTCGCAAAGCGAAAAATGCCAGCGGCTTCACCCTGCAAGAGTTGTCAGAACTTTCAGGCGTTCCCTATAACAACATCTGCGACACGAATGCAGGGCGGGTTAAGCACCCGCTCCTTTTTTATGCCGCGGCAACTTGTAAGGTGTTGAATCTGTCGCTGAATGAACTTGTCGGGCTGGATGAACAGCCGGACGCGCCACCCATCCACGGCCTTGAATTGGATATTGCCAAACTGAAAGGCGAGACAAAGCGCTTGGAAGCGCTGAACGCCATGTTGACCGTGCAAGCGGCACGGTATCGCACGATCATTTTTATGCTGCTCGGTGTTTGCGCTCTTCTGCTAGTTTCAGTCATTAGCTATATCGTCTTCGACATACAGATCACGACCGCCGGGCTTTTCCGGTCAGCAAAAACAAGCACGCTTGCGGTGTTCCTAGGCCTTGTCGTTCTCGCCGCCGTCGGCTCCATCGGGTACGCCGTTCACACGATCAACGTAGGGAGGAAGAAATGAGAGTTGCGCTTTACATCCGCGTTTCGACGGAAGAACAAGCCGTTCATGGCCTTTCCGTCGATGACCAGAAGGACAGCCTGAAAAAATGGGCGGAGGAAAACAAGCACAAGGTCGTTGATTATTATATCGACGCCGGGGTAAGCGGCAGAAAAAGCGTGTCAAAGCGCCCGGAGCTGCAACGGCTTCTGTCTGACGTGGAAGCGGGGAAAATCGATCTCGTAGCGTTCACAAAGCTCGACCGGTGGTTCCGCAACATCGGCGAGTTTTACAAGGCGCAGGAAGTCCTCGACGCGCACGGCGTTGTCTGGCAAGCGACATATGAAGACTACGAGACCGCCACCGCCGCCGGTCGGTTAAAGGTCAACATCATGCTGTCCGTAGCGCAGGACGAGGCAGACAGAACGTCAGAGCGTGTTAAACGGATTATGCAGCACAAGCGGGAGCTTGGTCTCTGCCCGGCGGGCAAGACGCCCATCGGGTTAAAGTCAGTCGAGAGCCGCCTTTGCATCGAAGAGGAAACGGCGCACATTGCGAGGCGAATGTTTGAAGATTACATCGCCACGGGAAGCGTTAACCACGTCAAAAAGATGCTCATTTCCGAGTTTGGAATAATGAGAGCGAATCACCATATAAAAGGCGCATTGAGCAACGAGAGATATGTCGGCCTTAACAACGGAATAAAAGTCTGCGACGCGCTGATCCCACCGGAAGATTTTGCCCTTGTACAACGGATGCTGACGGCAAGAAGCATTCGCAACAACGGATCAAAGCATACTTGGCTTTTCTCCGGCCTTGTCTGGTGCGCCGAATGCGGCCATCGTCTTGTAACGCATTCCACGCGGCAACGTGGGACAGACTACTTCTATTACAGATGCAAAAACTATGAGCTGGGCATCTGCCGCCACAAAAAGAGAATCAACGAGGCGGCACTAGAAAAATATCTGCTTGCCAAACTGCCAATCGAGGTACAGGCGCACAATGCAAAGCTCAAGGCGGGAAAAACAAAGCCGCCGGTTGATACGGCGGCAATCAAACGGAAAATGGACAAACTGACAGACCTTTACCTCGCCGATCTCATAAGCCGCGAGAAATACGAAGTAGAATACACCGCTCTAAAAGAAAAACTGAACGTTCCACCAGAACCAAAGCCCATCAACGAAGAACTTGTCATGTCGTTGCTGGACGCATACGACAAACTTCCGCCAAGCGGGAAAAAGGAAGTGTGGAATCGCTTCATTCGCCGGATTGTAGTTTCAGAAAACGGCGACATCTTTTTTGAACTTGTTTGGCTATAAAGAACCTTAACACCTGTTAATGTATAATATAGCTAAATAGGGGATGCATTATGCACCCCCTAAAATATAGTTTACTGCTTTTTCAGCTTTGCCAGCGGCAGAGATTATCATAGTTGGATCATTTTTTAGAACTCGCATCCAACTTTGAAGATATGCAGCGCTATTTCGGAAAGAAGCTCTTGTTTCTATCCCTACATGGGCGACAAGGTTTGCCGCGCCGAGCTCCGCAATAAGCTCTTCTTTGCTGTAGTCATCGCTTCCAAAAGCCGCTGCGCCAGAACCGCATGCAAAGCGATCAAGCCTTGTTTTATGCCCGGTAGAATGTGCCATCTCGTGAAAGGCTGTCGAGTAATACAAGGCCTCATTAGGGAATTGTTCAATCTTCGGAATGACGATTGCATCACGTGACGGGCTATAAAACGCTTCGTCGGACAGATTATCGCGGATCAGCTTTACGCCCTCACGCTCAACATAAGCGGTAATGATGTCCTCGGCCTCCGATACCGGGTTTGCGTGCTTTTGGAGTTCGGGAGGATATTTGACTTTGATATTCTCGCAATCTTCGACATTGAAGACGGTGTAGTATCTAAGCATTGGTACGATCTTTTCTGTCTGCTCTCCGTTCTCGTCCGTCAAGCTCGTTGTCACCTGTTTCCAGAAAACGACCGGGCTTCCTTTAGAGCCTTTCTTCAAATGGCCCTTTTCAGCATTGATCTGATTCATCGTCACCCACTCGCCCGCGCAGCCAAGAATTAACTGGTTAAGCAGGCTGTACGGCTTGCCGGTGGTGTGGGAAACAGCGCCAACGCCCGTCCAAGGCTTGTCCCACGGGATGAGGCCCTTTTCCATTTCCTCAATCAGGCGGTCAGTTATCAACGCGCAAATTTTCTTGTTCATGCAATCGCCGCCTCCGCCGTCTGGTAGATGAATTCATACTCGGCATTGGAAATGCTGTCGTCATTCGCGGCAAAAGACACAATATACCGAAGCGTGTCAATGCTGTCAGCCGCTGCGATCAAATTGATGTAGTCGCTTACGCACATAGTTTTTTCTCCTTTACATTTCTGCCTTGCCGTGTTAAGGTAGAAAAGGAAAGGGGCTTTGGCAAGGCTCTAAGCCCCATCCTGTGGCTTTCGGTGAGCGGCTTTAGCTGGGGCGCTCACCGATTTTTTAATGCTTCTGCATGATCCGCTTAACGCGCTCTCGCAGCTCTTCGAGCGAATCGCAAGTTTCGATCAGCTCAAGAATCGCTCTGAGCAGCGCTTCCGTGACGTTCACGTCAGGCATGTCCTCACTTCCTTTCAAAAGAGGCTTTCGCCACTGCCTTACAGTCATAGTTATAAACTATTTAGTTTAGAATGTCAACTGTTTAATTGAATTTTCTTGCAAAAATTTGTAACATTTTCGACATTCTAAATGAAGCACGCGGTTGATTTTATAAAGCAAAGAGGAGGGCCTTTCAGCCCTCCTCTTTTAATGCCTTGATGATTATGTTCTCAATGTAGTTTGTCAGTGTCCGGTTCTCCGCATCGGCGGCTTTTTGCAACTTTTCTTTCATCTCCGGTGTGAGGCGGAGATTGACGCGCTCTGTCTTTGCCATTATTTTGCCTCCGAACTGTCGAAGCAGCCCTCGGTAGACCCGGCGCAACCATAGGCTTTCCAGTCAATCGGGAGGTCTTCGTCAGCAATGCTCTGGTCGAGGTCTTCGCGATCCACGCGGAAGACCCAGATGTGCCGCTGCTTGCGCTCGCGGTCGGTCAGGTAATGCCACTGCTCGCGGGCGTCGTCGTTCGCCTCTTCCAGCGTCCGGAAAGCCTTTTCAAATACGTCCGGGTGCCCGCCCGCGCCGTAGATCGGTTCGTCCTGGACGAGGTAAACGTGGTCAATCTCTGTCCACTCGTGCGCGTTCTCTTTCGTGAATTCGTTGTTTTTCATGGTTGTTCTTCCTTTCTTCGGGCGTTCATCTCTCGCCCTTATGGTTGTATTGTAAACCAATGTACGTACAATGTCAACAAAAATTTGAAGAACTGAAAGAAGCGCCAGAAATTTCCCGGCGCTTCCTGCTAATTGCAACAAAAGATTGTCATTCGACGATACACTCGTAATACCGCACGAGCTTATCTTCGTCCGCGTCCTTATCGCAAAGGAACGCTTCGGCAAGGTCGGCATAAAACTCCGTGTTGTTGACGTTGAATTTCTTTGCTACCTTGAAGTAGTCCGAGTACAGCATGTTCATGGCGACATAGAATTCCATCGGATCACAGTCTATTTTCTTCTGTTCAAGAAGATTCTTGGTCTGCTCGTAGCTCCAATGTGCGCCCCTGCTGCCGTCCTCATTCTCAAGACCGCGCATCCATTCGTCCGCCATTTCGCAGGTCATGCGGTCGTACCCTCCGGCATAGCCGCGGTCGTACTCCCCGCCGTAGCTCTCGCCCATGCGCGGCTCGTAGGAGAATCCGATTCGGCGGCGGTCGTCGTAGTAGTCCGTGTATTCGTCGCGGTAGTCATTGCGCGGGGCATAGCGCCCGTTGTTGTAATGCTCGCGGCCTCGGCTGTCGCGGTATCTGTCCTGCGGCTCATAGTCACGGTTGTTCTGTATCTGGTAGTCTCGGATGCGTCTGATTCTGTCCGCTCTCATGTCGTCGCTCCTGTCTCCGCGTTAATGGCGGTAAGATCATTGCTCGGCGAGCAGCACGGTTTCCCGATCATTCGGAACGTGCCGCCCGTGGCATTTGTGACAACAATCGTGCTGTACTTCGTCCGCGTCCGCACACCACACGCAGTTACGGGAGCGCAGCATCGATTCGTCAGCGGGAACTGCGCCGTTCCCGCGCCAATGGTGAACACGACCGGCGCGTTGATCGTCGCCGTCGTTGGGATGCTCTGCGCCAGAACGATGCAGTATTTTTCTCCATTGGAGTAGTTGCCATCCGGGAGATTGACAACAAGATTCCCGCCGGTAAACGTGATCGCCTGGCTAAGAATCAGCCTTTTGCATAGCTGACAAACTGGTTTGCAAGCCATTATAAACTCCTTTCAGGGGCGGGATTTCCCGCCCCGATTAACGTTGGTTCAGTAGCCGCAGCCGCTGCAAGTGTTCGTGTTGCAGCAATACGGGTTTGCAACACTGTAAGAGGGGATCGGCGACGGGCGAAGCGCATTGATGAGCGTCGCGTTCTGTGCGCTCTGCGACGCGGCAAGCCGCAGCGCCTGATTGTCCGCCTCAAGGGTCTGAATCTTGCTCTGCGTGAGGAAGTCGAGGATAGCACGGGTTCCGGCGTTCTGGTTGTCCGTGATGTCGCGGGCAACGTTCTGGATGGTGTTTCGGGTATCGCACGCCTGCGTCGCCATGTCATAGCGCACCTGTGCGATAGCCTGCCGGTTCTCGCAGCAACAGTTCTGGTTCTGCATCTGCATGGCGTTGAGCTGCTGCATGAGCGCCGCCTGCTGATTGCATCGGGCAAGCTCCGCCGCAGAGAAGCCGCTCGTCACGGCCTGCGTCACACCGGCAAAGCCGTTAAGCATTCCAGTGTTCATCGCGTAGAAGCCGTCACAAACGCCATTGTTCACCGCGTCGATCTTACGCTCAATGTTCGCAAAGTCAGAGGTAAGAACATAGCCATCGACTACACCGCCGGAATTTCCGCCGCCGAAGCCATAGCCGCCGTTGCCCCAGCCGAAAATCAGCGCAAAGATGATGATCGCCCACCATCCGTCACCGCCGAACATCCCGCCGCGGTTATTGTCGCCCTGTCCGGCGAGAAAGCCGTTCATAAAATCGTCTGCCATAAGAAAAAAGCTCCTGTCAGTTATTTACATCCGAGCCGTACGCTCTCGGCTGCATTTCCGTCGGCAGTTTTTATCAAGATCTGCATAAACTGATAGGAGAGTATTTATTTAAGCCCTAAGCCGCGGGCAATCTCATCAATTGTCGTTCCGCGTTCCTTCGCCATGTTCTCCGCCATCTGCCTGAGCTGGTCGGGCGTCTTGCCCTGAACCATCTTTAACGCCTGTTGCGCTCGCGGATCACGTCCAGCCATCTGCTGCATTAGCATCATCGGGTTTCCGCCAGTACGGGCAAGGCTTATCAAATTGAAAATCGGATTATTCATCATCGTCTTCTACCCTCCGGCGCTTTTTCGCTGTCAGCTCCGCCCGCAGAGCGTCAAGGTCGGCTTTCGTCGCGTACTCTACAGTCGGAGCTTGTTCCGGGGTGAATAGCTTGAAATCAAAGAAGTCGGAAGCCCCCGTCTGCTGATTAAAGCGTTTCAGGTAGATCATTCCGTGCCCGATGTCAGGCATTACGACACCGAGAGAAAAGTAGTCCGTGCTCGTGGCAATAGCCTCTTCGCGGCTCGTGACCGGTTTACAAACGTATCCGGGCGCAATCTGCTGCGGCTGCTGGATGGGTTGCTGCATTGGCTGCGGTCGCGGATACCCGCCGTAAAACTGTGGCTGTTGGTAGTAGTTTTCCATTGCTTCACGTCCTTTCTGCCCCCATTGTCGCATAAAAAAAGAGGGCTAACCCCTCGGTTAGCCCTCAATAATCCATCAAAAACCCATCATTCGATTGCAGCGGCGATCTTGTCTTTGATCGCCCGTATACGGCGCTCGACTTTCTCTGTGCCGTACAGTTCCGTGTCCGTCTGCATGGCGAAAGAAATTTGCAAAACACTCATGCCCTTTGCCCGCAGGCGGAAGATTTTTAATTCCTCGTCGGTAAAGCCGCAGTCCCGCTCAAACTGTTCGCGCAGCTCGCGCGGGAATTGCAGCTTATTCTTTGTCCCTGGCGTTGTTAAACTCCGCCGGATACTCTCTGTCGTCATTGGCTACACTCTCCATGTATGCGTTAAAAAGTGTCTCTGCGAGGCTTTCAGACGCCTCAACGCCATTGATGCGGCAGAATGTTTTTACGGATTCTTTCATGATTCCGCAGCGTCGGTTTACAAAGTTTTTGTTGCCGTCAGGCGGCTTTGAACTTATCGTTCATTTCCTTAACGGCGGCCTCGAGGAGAACTTTAAGCTCATCCTCCGTGGTTTTAATGCCCTTCTGTTCGAGCATGGAGGCGGCAACGGCCATGGCGCGGGACAGTTTCTCGTCGCCGTGGATATCCTTATACACCTGTTCAATGTACGCAACGGTAGTTGCCGCTACCTTGCGCTTGGTATCGGTGTTGACGTACTTTTCGTACAGCTTCGCGGCATAAGACGCGGCAATGCCGCAGATGGCGAGGATGATGTACTTGATGATTTCCATGCCGTAGGTAGTGATGATTTCGTTCATTGCAAATTCTCCTTACTTCAAAAAATCGTTTTTCTTTAGATGACCCGCGTAGACGCAGTTAAGATGCTGGATGGTGTTTGCGGCGCGGTTGTTCTCATACAGCGGGTGGCCGGAGCAGTAGTCCTCATATCGATCAACGTCCCGGAGAACGTCCGCCCAATGCTCGGCGGTGTGAAGAACGCCCTGCCGCACCTCATCGCCGAAGCGGAGGATGCGGCTTCGCGCCTCGTCCGCACGGCACGCAGCGTCATCCTCGATGTGCTTTACGAGCTTGCCGTCAAGTGCGTCCAGCCGTTTCACAATCTCGCTTTTGTTCTTACGGTTGGCGAGGATCAGCGAGAAGATGCCCGCAACGGCAGCCCCGCCGCACGCTGTAATGATTGTTTTGAGTATTTCCATTTCTATCTCCTACATGGCGGCAAATTAGCCGCCGAGAATCCGGTTTACTTCGTCCTGCACGGCATCGGCAAACAGTTTTCCAAGCTTGTTTCGGCGGATGAGGCCGTTGCCGTACTTCCCGTCGATGACTTCTCGCGCCGTCTCCGTGACGTTGATCGTGCGGTCGGTGCTGACAGGTTCGGTGGCCTTACCGCAAAGCCGCTCCCATTCCGCCTTGTCAATGTACGCAAGATTCAGGTCAAGATTGCCGCTGTATCCGTCCAGATAGCCTTGCGATGTGTACTGCCGAATAGCAATGTTTTTGCCCCAGCATCCAACGTCCTTTTCGCCGGGCGGGTCGGACAAGTAGCCGCGTACCGGTGTGTAACCAGACGCATACTGCGCCATCCAAAGCGGATAGGTTTTGGCGACTTCCGCCCACTTTTTCTGTTTCGCCTCCGCCCAATAGGAATACAGGAACGGTGTCACGCCGGTTTCTTTGCGGACATAATCCAACCAGCGCTTCGCCCATCCTGCGCCCAGTTTCACGGCGTCGGCCTCCCAATCGAGGACGAGAACGGCCTTGCCGATGTACGGCTTTACCTTCTTCAGGAATACCGCCGCTTCCTGTTCCGGCGTCGTGCCGGTATAACCGTCGCGGGCGAAATGATAGGCGCCCACAAGCTTGCCAAGAGACAAAGCCTGTTTGATCTGCCGGTCAAAATCGAAATTCGGGTAGCCGATACCGCCGGACGCTTTGCAGATCACAAAATCGCAAGGGACTTTCGACAGGTCAATGCCTGCCTGCCATTTGGAAATATCAATGCCGTTCATGATTTTCCTCCTTGATTTTTCTATGCCCGTTTCCACGAGGATTTTTACGCATTTACTTTGGCGTTCGCTTCCTTGCCAACGCCGCCGACGTTCACAAGAGTTTTGATGACCTTTTTCTTTGCGCCGCCGATGTTAACGAATCCTTGCGCCCCAGCCGCCGGCACATCAATTGTCAGCGTTCCCGTCGTCGACTCGCCGGTATATCCCGCCGCCGTCTGAATGTAGGCCACCATGGGAAACGAATAAGTTTTTGCCGACGTGTCGTTATACGTGAAAGTTTTCGTGACGGTTGTATTTTGTTGCTCGATGACATAAGCGCCGTTGAGCGTTACGTTGAAATAATGCCCTTGGGAATCGTAGACTTTGACGGTGACGGTGATCGTCACCGTGCTGCCGCTGCGGACGTAGGCCGCCGTTGCGGTGCAGTTGATTTCCGCGTAGCCGCCAGCGTCTCCGCGGTGGTTGTTCAGGTTAAGTGGATTGGCCATGCGCTCACCCCCTTATTCCTCGTACTGGAAGTAAATGTCGCCGGGCTTCCAAGCGGTCGGCGGTGTTTCGCTCGTGCCGACGTAGATGTGGCGGTATGGCAGTCCATCGATGTTCAAATTTTCTCCGTCGTGGTTGATCAGCCATTTTTCCAAATGCCCTGCGTATAAGCCAACGTTGTTGTTCCATGCTTCAAGCAAGCAACGAAAATTATTCGTCGCATTTTGGGCCGCCACAAAAGCATCTGTATCCCTTTTGACCCAGATCGGGCCCGTCACCGTTCCGCCAGTAAGGGGAAGTGTGTTGTCTACGTGGGTGGTGGTACCATCGGTGGAGACGATCCATTTCCCAAGTGCGCTGGAATAAATTCCGGCATTTCCCGAGTTTCCCACGCCGACAAATATCGCGCCGCCCTTACTGCTGGTTGTCTTGTTAATGGAAAGGCCGCAGTCTGTTTCACTCGCATGAGTAATCTCAATACCACTACCCTCTGCATAAGTATTTTTAATCTTTCCCGTCACTGTCCCTCCTGTAAGAGACAGAAACAGGTTCTTGAGCTTCGCCACGATATTCGACCATAGCGTCTTTTTGTTCGCTGAGGCGGAAGCATCATAGAACGGAAATGAATCCTCGTCGGCAAGCGCTGTTTCCGCGTCGAGATTCTGCGTCGGCGACTGCTTGGCGGCGATCTTCGCGGAAAGCGTCGTATCATCCGATGCGCTCATCGGAATATCTTCCCCGGTGAGCGCCACGTTGCCGGAGGCGTCCGGGTTTTTGTCATTTACCGTGACGACGGAGCCGGTGCCGTTCATGCCGTTATAGACGGAGAATGTGGTAAACTCCCCATTGTCGAACGTGATTTTGTATGTGTCCGTCGTACCGGCGGCGTGCGTGCCGCTTTGCAGCGTGATGGACGCTATACCGTTGCCGTTCTTTACGTTGAACGTGGAGGTCGTTCCGTCCGTGAGCGTAACGGTGTAAGTGTCCGTCAAGCCGTTCGTTGCCGTCTTTGCAATGCTCTTGATGGATGAGCCGTTGGTCACTGTAAAGTTGGTGCTTGTGTTGTCCGAGAACGAAATCTTGTAAGTGTCCACGAGACCGGACGTGCTGATTTTCGCAACGCTCGTTATTGCCCGACCATCCGTTCCCTTGTCGCCTTTTGCGCCGGTCGCACCGCGTACCGAAGTAGTTGTTACCTCCGTATCGTCCGCCATCGTGAACGTAAGGGTATAATCATCGTTCAGGGTAATGCTTTTAATCCCGCCATGACCGTCAAGAGCCGTTGCAAGGTCGTTGATAAGCACCTGCCCGGTCAGGGACTTTGCCTGTCCTGCCTGTTCCATTACAAACAGGTCTGTCGTTGTTACGGTTGATGCTCTCGGAAGCTCGCCTACTGTTTTGTCCGCCAAGGATTAGCCCTCCTTCGTTTCCGCTGCAATCAATTTCTCAATAAGCAGCTTGATATAGACGAGCTTCTCGAAATTCTCCCATCCATCAACGCGGAGAGTACCGAGAAGCTCCTTGATTTTGTTAAGTTCTTCCATCTTAAACCTCGCTGGCGTACTTCTGCCGCAGCGCCGCCCGCTGTCCGCCGGTTTCGTTGACGAGATATTCAAACTTCGTGTAATGCTCGAATATCGTCTCTTCCCCATTGGCGGCAACATAACGGATTTTCGCGGTCTTGTTCTCATCGCCGAAGATCGCCGCTGCCTCCACGAAGGAAAGGCCGGTCAAGGTGACATACAGCAGCCCAACCGTAGCAAGGCCGCAGAATGCGCAGGGGTACTCGCTTCCGTCAAGAAAAATGATTTTCTCCATTTGTCCTCCTTAAATAAGCCGCAGCCCTTTAATGCTGTGCGTTACACCGTTAACGGTAAATGTGTACGTACTGTCAACAACCGTTTTGCCGAAAAGCCGGAAAGAGTTTGTATTAGAAAATGATCCTCCATTAGCGTTCATCGCGCTTGCAACAGCAGCACCAGAAAAAACGTCTCCGGCAAAATACCCATTGGCGACGCCTCCATTCAAATACCCATTGGTATTCGCCGTCGTGATCGTTCCCGAGCCGATTTGACTACCTTGAATCGTTCCAGCTTCGCCGCCCGTCTGTATTTTGTTGGCATAGACATTCCCGGTAAACGTGCCGTCTGTTGCATACAGCTGCCCATTGCGGTTTACGCGGAACTTTCCGCCGCCGAGGGCTATGCCATCTGTTCCGATATAAACGCCGTCCACCGTGCCGTACAGAGAGGAAAGCGCATTATAAATGGCGTTCTCCGTTATGGTGAAACCTTTGTTCTTGCCACCGATATAACCAGACGTGGCCGTAATCTTGCCGGTGATGTCTACACCGTCTTTCGTTGCCCTGAACACTTCCTGCCCGGAGCTTTCCAGAACAAACCCGTCCGCCGTCAGCGACCAGCCAAAAGAGGCGGAATTGCCGCCGGTCTGCGTCACTCTCGCGGCGATCTCCTGCGCGTGCAGCTCCAACGCCGCCCGCATTTCCGATTCACCCTTTGTTCTGGCCGCGACTTCGGCTTGAATGCTCGCGGCGTTCACCCGGAGGCTTGCCCGCGTCTCGGCAAACTGGCGGGCAGTCTTGCGGTCGGTCGGGGATTTATAGGGGTACTCGTGATCTACGGCGTTTTCCTGCGGCGCGGAGATACGCGCGGCCATCAGCGTTGAGAAATTGGTTTCGGTGACGTATATACCGGAATACAGGCCGTTGATGGTAACGCCGTCACCCAGCTCTGCCGCCGGATCGAGCTTTGCCCAGTCCGTATCATACGGGCGGTAAACAAAATCCTTGATGCCCGCCAAGATGTCATTCGCCATCTGTTGAGAACCCCACGGGCAGTCAAGCTCTAAGACATTATCCCCACTCCCGGCCTCATAGAAGGAATCATCGTCAACGTTGATACGGACTTTGGTGTATTTCGGCAGCTCCGGTGTTGAAGTGTATCCCTTTGCGCTTCTTCCGATAAAAACCGATTCAGACAAGAATCCTGTCACCTCCGAACGTGACGACATACCCGGCGGTATCCACGAGATAGTGTGTCTCGATGCCGATCTCATTCAACCGGACAAGACGGAGCTTTCCATCGTCTGACATGATGAAATTTCCCGCGTACATAGCGGCGATGTATCCGAGGATTTCCCTCATCGCATATCCTCCGGGATACTGCACCGGATAGCCGCGCTGCATGATGTCAGACGTACGCGTATCGACCTCCACGCCCATATGCCCAGCGATAAGGTTTACAACATCAATGTCCGTTTTGGGCCATTCGCCGATGTCCCCATTCACGGGAAAATCGTTCTCGGCCTTTAACATCGCGTCGTATCCGTGGAATACGATCTCGTCCGTGCTCTCCCCGTCGGAGCGTGTATCGATATAAAACACGCCCTTTGGTATCCATTCGCTTGCTTTCGTGTCATTCACGGCACGGATAAACGGCTTGATGGAGGACATTCTCTTGATCGTCGCCGTCGGCTTTACCATCGTGACATCGATTTCCGCGGCTACACAGCACCCGACCATCGGCTTGTCGTCCGTGAAAAGGTGCTGCGTGGTCTTGATCTCTTTAAGCATGTTCCCGCCGTATCCGCCGGAATCGGAATCGTAATAAATCCTCGTCCCGCCGAACGTGATATAGTCAGCGTGCTCATCGATTAAATAAAACTCGTCACCGATGACGAGCTTGGTTTCAAACCAATGTGTACCGGCGACGATTTCCTTGTATGTTGCGCTTGTGTTCTGCATGGCTATCTCTCCACAAGGGCGAGCGCATCAATATTCCAGCGTTCTTTCCCATCGCCGAAAGATGTATCGACCGTGGCTTTTCCTGTGCTGTTGTACATCGTCGTGACTTGCGTCCCCTTTAACCACGGGTTTGTGTATGTTACTTCGACGTACTCTGGCATAAGCGCCGGTAGAACGATCTCGGCGTCTTTGGTGTACAAGGGTTTGAACGTTGCATCAATGCGGAATTTCGTAGCGATCCGTGCCCGGTGCATGGTGTAATCCATCGTGCGCCCTGCGTCCGGGCTGTCGCCATCCTCTCTGGTCACGGTGTACCCGCCGCCGTCAAGATACGGAAGCATATCAACGCCGTTGACAATCAGTTTCATTTACCGCGCCCCCTGTTCCGTTCCTCGGTGTAGGTGTAAACCGCATCGCCGACCTTTCGCCTGTCAAGCTCAACCGTCGTGTGGATGTTTATCGGCTCGCGGCTTCCTGTTAAACGTTCGAGAAGCGCGTCCAGCTTGCTTTCCAACTCTTGGGATATACCATACCCATACCCGGATGAAAACGCATTAGGCGGCACTACACCGCCCATAGCAACGGCGGGCATTTTCATGCTCAAACCGGCAAACTTATCCGTCATACGGTCAACGATGCCGTCAGCGACCATCGACACCCACTGTGTGTTTCTCTCAAGCGGAATGACGGCCTCCGAGCCATCTTCACCGGCAATAAACGGAGTTCCCTTTTTGACGATGCCGCCCTTGGCAAGCCGCGGAATTGATACCGAACTTGCCCGCCAGTTTATACCGCCGCCGCCGAAGAATTGCAAAACGTTGCTGAACGCTCCGACGAGGTTATTGAACATCGTAATAACGCCGTTTACAAACGCCTCCACAGTGCCAAGGATGCTGTTGATAAGTGAAGCGCCCCAGCGTTTGATTTCAACCCATACGTCGATCCACGCGCTCTTGATCTTGTCAAGCGCCGCCGACCAATCGCCTGTGGCGAACCCGTACACAACAGCAGCCAACGTTTCAAAGATAGCCTTTATAATCGACAATGCCGTGCGAATAGCGCCCACGATATTGTTAAAAGAAAACTGAACGACGCCATAAAGCAGAATGAATATTTGTGAAAGGGCGTTCCCTTTTTCAGATAGCGTTTTCTGCGCATTGTCAAACCAGTTGTTAACCGCTCCGCTGATCTTGTCGAAAAACGCAGTTATGTCATCCCACCAGCCAGACAAGAACGCGCCAAGAGCAAGGAATGCACCGATTGCAAGAGGTATCCATGAGCCGGTAAGAAGAGACAGACCAAGGCCGATTTTAACGAAACCCGTCGCCATTTCTTCACACGTATCTTTTGTAAGATCGCCCGTATCTATAAAATCCTTAAATGCGTTAATCAAGTCAATCGTTCCAAAAACTATTAGTGCGATTCCTGCGGCAGTCTTGCCGAAAGCGAGGCCAAGCGCAAGAGCTGTTATTCCCTCCAATAAGTTCTTAATAAGCCCGAGGTTGTTCTTGATCTTGTCGCTGATCTCTACGTCCTCATATTCAAGCCCACTGCCAACGCTCCCGCCGCCACCGCCGCCGGAGGATGAATCCTGCGCAATAGTCAGCGTATCAATTCCCATGAGCTGCTTTTTCATTTCCTTTGCAGCGCCAGCGCCAGATGATAGATTGTCGCTCAACTTTCCCGTGTTGGTTATGGCCCGCTTGAATGTGCTTTTCCCACTAAGAGCCGCAAAGAACGCCGCGATAGCGTCTACGGCCTTTGTGATCCAGCCGATGAGCGTTTGCAATACCGGGATGACCGCAGTAAGAATTGGGGCAAACGCAGCGCCCCACGACGCCTTTAGCCCATGCAAAGACGCTTTCAGTTCGTTAATGCTTTTCTTCGTCTCCGGGTCGTTCTCAGCATAAGCCTTGACCGCCTCGATGGTGTACTGCTTGAGCCGCCGGAACAGGATAAAAAGAGAACGGATACCGATACCGTATTTGAGCAGATTCTTTATGCCGCTCTTGATGGACTGCTGCGCACCTTCCATTGCGGCCTTGATGTCAGCGCCTTTGGAAGCATCGGTAATTATCTGTGTCAGTTCCCCGGCTCTTGCTTCCTGCTCGCCCAATTCTGCGGTTTGCTTTTCGAGCTGAGCAACGATTTTTGCGTCCTGCGCTTCGAGCCGCTGCGCGGCTTTCTCCTTCTCCGCAAGAATCTTTTCCTGCTCGGAAAGCTGCGCCTTGATCTCCGTCTGGTGCTGCGTTTCTTCAATCCACGTCTGCGGATCAACGTTTGCGGTAATGGCGGTTTTTGCCTCGCTCTCGGCAAGCGAGGCTTTAAGCTTTTCGACCTCGTTATAAGCCTGTACCGCCTCGTCCTTCGCCTGTTTGAGCTGTTCAACAATGGGTGCGCGTTTCGCCTCGCCGCTTGCCATGTTCTTTTTGAGCCTGTCCATGTCGCGTTGGAGTTTGTCCAATTCTTTGGCGGCTTGCCCGGCGTCGATTTCTACCGGGAATCTAAGTTCTGTCGCCATCGCATCACGTCCATTTCTTCAACATTTCTTCGTCCTCTGCCGTGTACTTCGTCGGGAGCGTTACCAAGTCCCGATTCTGCCGCAGCCATTCCCGCTCGTATTTTTCGAGCTTTTTACCTTTGGCAAGTTTCGAGCGCAGCGACACGATCTGCGAGAATGCGCAGTCCCCGCCGATCTCCATGTACGCGCCCATGAACGTCCACCAGTGGAGATATTTGACAGAGCGGCATTCGTAGCCGAGCACACGGTTGACCGGCGCGACGATATACGGGAAGTCCTTTTCCCAGTCCACAAGACGGGCTGATTTCTTCCCGTGCGGCTGTCCGAGGTCGATGAACCAGAAGCACTTCTCCAATGCTTCTGAATAGTCCGTCAGTTTTTCCCAATCGGGAAAAATCGTCTGTATTGTCGCCTCCGCCTTGTCTGTATCGGAAAAATCAGGGTCATTCAAGACCTCTATGAGATCGAGAATAACCCTGTAGTCCGAGCGTATCGCATGGTCTGCACCGCCGACGGAAAGCGACACCGGCAGGGAGTAGATCATTTCTTGAATTTTGCGAGATACTTTTGCAGCTTCGGATTCGTCTTTTTCTTTTCCGCCGTAAAGGTATCGTTCATGTTGTCGATGAGGCAGAGCATCAGGTTGCACCACACGGGCAGGCCATCGGCCATTGCGTATGTGTTCATCGTGCCATACAGGGGAGTGCAAACATCAAAGCCAAAAAGACCATTGATAAGCTCTCGCATCTCCCCGTCCATCGCACGGGCGGCGGCAAAGATTTTCTTCGCGTCGTTCTCCCCGGCGAGCATCGCCTGGTATTTGTCCTGCTGCTTGTCCATCGCGTCAAACGCATTAAAAACGCGCTCGATAAAGTCAATGTCGGTGAGGTTGAGCAACACCGTCACCTTTCCGTTGATGGAGATTTCCTGTACTCCGGTATCATGTCTAAGTTCAAGCATTGCTTAACCTCCCGAAAATTAGGTCTCCGGCGTAAACTCGATAGCTCCGCTTGTGCCCTTCGTGGCAGTACCCTTCGTGCGCGTGCCGCCGTAGGTTACGTTAATGGGCATACCGACGCTGCCGCCGCCCTCGCCGCCGAGACCAGTGACCTCGACCATGCAGGATTCGTAGCGCTCGGCAAACCCGGCGTAAGTGTGGACGATGAGCATGTCCATAGCCGCAAGCGCCATCGCGTCCTGATCGACAACGGCGAGCTTCCAAATCTTCTGCTGCGCCGCGTCGCCGCTGTCCAGCTCGCACGGCTCGAAAGACTGCGTAATGACAGGCTTCTTCATCGTGCCGTAGGTGTCGCCGAGAATGTCCTTCTTGCTCTCGGCAGACCAGTCGTATTCCTCGGAGCTGTCCTCCACGCGCTTGCCGATCACCGACCAAACAGGAGCGGAACCCGTGCCGGTGTTCAGGTAAGCGAGAAGCAGCTCACGCGCCACAGTCTGCCCAGCAGTAGTGGTAAACGTGTATTCAGCCATTCGTTATATCACCTCGTAAATTAAAGTTAAGAGGATCTGGTGATCCTCTACGTCGCCCTCATATCGGGCAAAAAGAGCCGCCGCCGTGTCGCGTTTGACTTTGCGCACGCGGATACCGTCCGCAATCGTCAGGCTATCCACGTTCGCCTCCGCCCATGCGCCGTATGCATCCAGCACCTCGTCCGCGCTCATTCTCTCGTCGGCGTTCTTCGCCGGGACGCGATAAATGATTTTGAACTGATACTGTGCCTGATACGATCCGTCGATAAACTGCTTGGTTTTGTACGCCGCCTGAATGGTAGATATGCATAAACCGCTTTTCTCGCCCAACCATTCAAAGTCGAGCTTGGAAAGCGGTTTGTCCGGGTACGTATTCAGCCATTGCCGCACGGCGCGGCTCACGTCTGCATTTTCTTCCGCAGACACCAAGGTTTTAGGTTTCCGTTCATCCAAGGGACGAAATCACCGCCTTTTCTGCGACACGCGCCCACTTGTCGCCGTTTTTCTTGTAGGATGCGTCCATCCAATGGGATTGAGCTTGCGGGTGCATGTCCGTCGTGAAAACAAGGTCTTTCGCCGTAGGCGTGAGCGTTGCGCCCTTGTGCCAGCGCAGCCCCACATCCGGTATGTTCATTGGGCCTTTACCAGTGGCGGCGTCAACCATGACCTTGCCCTCATACAGATAGCGGGCTTGATCGCCGGTATAGACGATCTCGTTTCCATCCGTCCGCGCCATGTTTGAAAAAACGCCCGTCAGCGCAGGGACAAAGGGAATCGTGTCTTTCAGCGCTTGCGTTGCAACAACGATCTCCGCCGCTTTACAGGCGGATTTGAAGTCTTCCCCGCTCACGGTCTTGATCTTTAGCATGATCCTCATTTGCCACCGACCTGCCAATGCATCATATCGCCGCCGAAATCACGGACATCAACCGTGCTCACATCAAACGCATAGTCGTATTTCTCTTGCAGCTGCGCAAGGCTCATCATTTCGGAGACCTCGCCTTTGACAAAGTAGGTGGACGTGGAATTGCTATGCCCGCCGCTGTCCAGCGTCCACAAGCCCTGTTGATTCTCTGCCGCATAGAACGCTTTCGGCTCGACATACGTTTTCTTGTCGCCTGTCGTGCTGACAGCCTCAACGGAAAATGGAATATACAGCGTCGCGGCGTCGGCGTCGGAAAGCCCCGTCTTTGCAACGTTCGTTCCCTTGGACACATCCAGCAGCACACCCCGAAGAATGGTAATGCTGCTGTGCATCTTTAGGTCGTCGTCCTCGTAGGAGTTAAAGACAGTCACAACATGTGGGAACACAGCGCTGCCCTCCTCTGTACAAAAGCCCCGTCCATGCCAGATAGTCCATAGCGATGTTTTCCAGCGTTTTCCTGGCGGCTTCCGCCGTTTCCGTTCCGCTTGCGTATGTTTTGCTCCACGCTCCTACGGTCTGGCTCTTGACCTCGCCGCCGCTCATGCTCTGCGCTTTTGCGTTCTCAATGATCTGGTACTGTTCCGCCAGCGCACAGCAGCACATTGCAAGCGCGTTGTCAGTGTCCGGGTAATCCTTCGCCTTGCCCATGGTATAGTAGTCGATAAAGGCGTCTGCCCGCGTTGCTGCGCGGGCAAACTCCTGTTCCGTCAGGGCGCTGCCGAGATATGTTTCGGTGTAAAACGTGTATGTTGCGTACATATGCGCCCCTCCGGTTTATCAGCCCACAGTAACGGCGGCGGTACCGGATTTCGTGCCGTCCTGCTTAGAGGTCGCGGTAACGGTCAGCGCAGTATTTGTTTCATTGGAGGCGATGGTCAGCGTGCCGTTCTCGTCAATTTTCGTTCCAGCCTTAACAGCAGTCGTGCCGGAAACACTCCACAGCACGCCGTTAGACACCGCGCCCTCACCAGTCACGGCGGCGGCAAACGCCTTGCTCGCTCCCTTAGCAACGGTAGCGGTGGCCGGGGTAACGGTAACGGTGTTGACCGTACCGGCAGGCGCGTACACCGCGAACGGGCAGTACTTCGACAGGGTATCGTTGTACGCCGTCTTCGGGTTCGGAATTTCCCAACCGAGACGCATAACCGCACGCAGCGCGACCATATCATTCTGCATGAGGTTGTACACGATGGAGTTGTCGGAAGGATCCTGCACAACGCCCTGGTCGAAAATCTTGAACGTGATGTCCTGACGGATAGAGTACACCAGCTCCGACCAGTCACCGGCGAACATGAGCGCCTTGGCAGTGTCGAAAGCCCCATTGCGCGGGAAGTACATGGGGGAGCCGTCCAGCGCATAAGGCGTCGCGCCCTGCATATCCGTCTTGAAGATGGGATTGCCGTTAAGGTCTTTCAGACCGCGCAGCTTCGCACGCATCTGGATAGCGGACATAATGCCGTTGACGAGATAGCCGCTTTCCTCGACCTTGGCGATCACGCCGCCCTCGGAGAGAAGGTCATCATAGATGTACGGCGTCGCCGCCACAACGGAACCGGCTTTCGTGCAAGTCTCAAGGACGCTGTCGCGCCAAGAGGTGGGCTTGTTCGTGCCGAACAGGATAGCGCCGTCAATAACCTTGCCGAACGCCTCGACAAGACGCGGGCGGACTTCGCCCCAGATATCATAGTCAGCGTCGTCAAGCACCGCCTCGGGAATGGGGACGATGACGGCGATCTCTTCGGCATAAATTTTCTTTTTATCCCACTTCATCTTGGTGGTCTGCTTCATGCCGGTGTCGCCGTTCACGAAGTAGGCAGTGGGAAGCATGTCCAGAACGTTCATCGTCTGGGTCTTGCTGGTCATATTGGGGAGGCGGCGGCCCATCTGGAGGACGGCGCTGCCCTCGGTCACACCCTGAATGATCTCACGGGTGACAGGTTCCGGGATAAGCCCGGAAAGGTCAGTTCTGTTTACAATGTTAGTAGCCATGTTTTACCTCACAAATTACTTAAATTTGCCCCGAATAAGGGCATTCATAGCGTCGTTCGTGCCATTCGCACTATTGCCGCTGTTACCGACGTGCGCGGACATATCCACACGCACGGAAGCGGGTTTGCGATCTTTCAGAAACTCGTCGGCTGCCTTTTCAAAGCTCACCGTGTCCGTCACTTTCTGCCCGATCTTAAAGCAGTAAAATTCCAGCTCATCAGCCGAAACGCCCTTTGCGGTCAGATACTTCTCCCGCTCAAACTGCGTTACCTTCGCTTCTGCGGCAAGCCGCGCCGCCTTTTCGGTGTCGCGCTCTTTCTCAATGCCCTTGAGCTTGTCCGCTTCGCTCTGCTGATTGGCTTTCCAAGCCTTATAAGCGTTCATTTCTTCCTCGGTGGGCATTCCTTTGGTTGCCCGCGCGAGACGCTTTGCAACGATGGTGTCTACTTCGGCTTGTGTAAAAGTAGCCTCGTTCCCGCCCTCGGCGGTGTTGGGATTGGTATTCGGTTCTGCCATGATGATTCCTCCGTTTTCCGCCCGTCGGCGTATTCCGTTTATGCCCGTCGGCAAACAAAAAAGGAGCCCGTCCCGAATGGGACAAACTCCTTGAATGTTTTATTAAAAATTGCGGCTCGTGCGGGCGTTCCCTCCCGCGTCAACCGCGCCGAGCTATTGCCCGGTGCCACAGCGGCGAACCAACTGTGCGCGACTGCACGATTTAATGACGCCTTAGTTGGCGGCGCAAGCTGGAATCGAACCAGCAACGGCAGGGCGGCGTATCCTGCATCTCAAGTTCCCTTGCGGGAGCGTCGGGAGCCTTTCCGACCTCGCCCGTCCGTGTTCCCATTTGCGCCATAAATGCGTGACCGCCAATGAGTAGTGGCGGCGCGGATTTGCTCTGTTTCCGCAAACAGCTTTTTTCGTTGGGGTCTGTTTATATGCCGTCCTCCCCTAGCCGGGCGGCACTCTCTGTCACGCTTTTATATATGCATGGCCGCTGTTGAGCAGTAGCGACGCGGTTTTTGTATCCCCCTCCGCAGGGGCAAGACAGAGGGAAAGGAAGGAAACCTCTGCCAAAGCAAGACCGTTATTTCTGTACCCGCCACAAGGCCAGGCGGCGCTCTCTGTTATGCTTTTATCGTTGGTTTATTTGTTGGCCGCTTTCTTCGCCTCTCGAGATTCTTTCGGCCCGAACTCCGCGATGTTCCCGCGCTCGTATTGTGGCCGCAGTCCTGCCGCCTTACTGAAAGCCTCGTATTCCTCGTTTAGACGACGATACCGTACAGCCTTTGTGGTATACTCCTCATCGTCTCCGCGCCCCTTAGCGGCTATCAGCTCACGTTTAACTTTGCGTAGCGATGCTTCGACCTGTCTCTGCTTTTGTGTCGCTTCGTAAAAGGTGTATTGCTTGCCCTCAAACTCAAAAGGCGGCGGGTCGATGTTCTCTAGTTCCTCATCGGTGTATGTCCGCTCGGAAACGCCCTCGATCCAGATATGGTACATATGGCGGCAGTTAGCGCCGCACAAGCCGTCCACCTCGTCAAGACCGCAGACCTCATATATAGACGGGTAAATATCGCCGGTACGGACGGAATAAACGCGCCCCTGCCATTTCTTATGGCTCGCCCATGGCGTTTTACCCTCTCCATCTCGCGCCCCACGGTGCGCCGTAACCTCTCTGTATGGCGTGTCAAGCAACGTCGCCATCTGCTCGGTGTACTGTCGGGAAAGCTGGGTAACGCCTGTCATAACGGCTCTGCGGGCGGCAACATCAACACGGTTATGCCAGCCGGATTCATAGTCAACGTACTGCAAGCCGCTGTCCGTCAGCATCTTCGTTGCGTCACGAATCGCCACGTTATAGCTCTGCCCGCTCTCAACGCGCATCAAGGCGTCGTCAAGCACGCGCTGGTACATACGGCCTATATCATCGACCTTTACCGTTCCGTCCGGCGCTCGGTACGCAAAGCCCATGCTTCGGGTAATGTTCGTCAGCTCTCCAAGCGTCTGCATCTCAATGGCGTTGATTTCCTGCATGAACAGGTCAGCATTGAAATTGTTTTCGCCGAGAATGAGGTTGTCGTCGATCAGCGTATCAAAATACTGCTGGTTTCGTTGGACAGCCTTGTTCCATACGATGTCAAACTCGCTATGTGTGAGCTTTAGGGCTTTTCGGATATACTCGTTGATTTTTTTGTAATCGTATCCCCTCCGCTGCAAAGACCGTATATGCTCTATCGCCGTCTCCGTCATTTCTCCTGTCATGGCTACACGGGAGCATATGTCCTCAAGGATTTGTTCTTCTAAACGCTGATAGAGCCGCATAAGCGACAGGGGCAGGGAGTACATAAACTCCGGCGTGATCGGGTATTTCATTCATTTTCACCCGATACAAGCGCCTCCATCTTCGGCAGGGCGGCTTTTGCCGTCGCCTCGTCCTCGTTCATCCACTTAGCGCGGAACTCCCAGTGATTCATGATTCCCATCTGCACCATACGGGAATCGCGGTTAAAGTCCGTCTCTTTGTCCTCGATGATGGAATCGTCGAAATCAACCGTGATCTCGACGTCCTCGTTCAGCCCGGCGTTCATATAAGCATTGCCCATTCGGAGCAGGACGCGGCACAGCTCAATGAGAACGCCTTCAAGGATGATCTCGTGCTTTTTGATCGTGCGGAACATCTCGGAGTTTTCGCTTATGATCTGCGTCGCTGTAGACACGTTGCCATTGTCGTATTTGTAATGGTTCTCGCCAAATCCACACTTGCTCGACAGAAGATTGAGCATATCCTGAATACCGGCGTTGTGTTCCGCCGTGCGAAGGTTCATATTAATCTCTTTGATGATATCGCCGTCCTTCCCGTCGGCGGGAAGAACATAAAAAACAACGTCGCTTGTATCGAAAAGCGGCTCACCCGTGTGGAAATTCTTTGTTGCCTGCGGTTTGAGCATGACGCGCTTCTTACCAAGTTGGAACTCGTTCACATAGCTGTCATATGTAAGGTCAACGCCCTTTAACTGATCTATGGCATTGGCAAACACTGAAATGCCCATCGGCAAGGTTGCATCAACATTGTTGACGATGTTCAGCCGGTCAATGACGAACATCCGCTGCGTGAACGGCGTATGCACGACCGGAGCGACATTTTCAAACCCCGGAACGTCCGCAAGGTTGACCTCTGACAAGCTCCCCTTTGTGTCACGATACAAAAGGTTTTCGATGTCATATGTGCCCTTTTCCGTTCGCTTGTGGATGCAAATGTAAAGGTAAGAATCTTTTTTGATGGATTTGTGCGATCCAAACGCGCATTCGGTGACAATGCCGTTCTCCCATGTAAGGGGAAGGATAAGGTCAGCCGGTACATAGTCAATGCGGATTTCCCCGCCGCTGCCGTTCACTTTGCCCGTCTGCTCATCAACGGACGCATTAACGACCGTCGGAACATAAGCAACCGTGCCGCGTGCCGCCTTGATCTCCTGCATCTCGTTCGATTTGACGGTGAAGTTGTTGCGCTCAAAAACGGAATCGACGAAGTCCTGCTCTTTCTTCCCCTCGAGCGTTATCTTGCACTTTTCATTGAGCAAAAGGTTCGCCCAGTCCTCGCAGACCTTTTTCGCCATGCCGAGAGAGTACAGGCGGCACGGGACGTGTTTCATGCCGTTCCAGATGCGGTAGCGGTGGAACTGTTTCACATACCCGTCGTACCAGCTCTTCCAATTCTCTATGTAAGTGTAAAACTCTTCCGGCACGGTGGTGTATCCCCGCGCCCGTAAAACCTCGTAAATGTTCATGCCTTCACTCCGTACAATCTGAATACCGGCTCCATCCCATACCGGATAGCATCTATTGCGTGGTTGTTCTTATCTGGGTATCCGCTTATAATCTCGCCGTCTTTGTTCCGCTCGTACTCATAGCCGACGATCTCTTTGCATGCGTTCGGCGTCCTGCGTTTGTCAATAACAATCTTTCGGCGCTGTAACCACTTCATGCCATACTCGACACTTCCAGGGCCTTTTATAGCGTTTCTTGCATCCAGCCCGCTTGCCCGCAAGTCCGCGATGCTTTTAGGCTCCGCGCTGTCACATGTGATCGGGAAATCGTTATAATGGTGTTCGCGTATCCATGCGGCGTTATCTTCGTTGCTCGTCTTATTAACGTAATGCTCATCAATCAGATACAGCGTTTCTCTGGCAACGTCATAATATATGCGGATAAAGCAAAACGGATCAGGATACCAACCGAAGTCGATGCCTTGATAAATCCTGTCAAAACGCTTTATTTCATCGTCTGTAATTTCCCGCAGCTCCAACCGCTCAAATACGTTGCCGCCCGTGCCTACAGGCAGACCAAGGTATTCGTGTTGGTATGCTCTTTCATCGGTCTGTTTAAGGTATTCAGCTTCGTTCAAGAACTCTTCGCCGAGCCAACTCTTAGGCGCATCAAGGTAGGTGCTTATGTGGCACAATCGGTTCGGCTTGTCTTCGGCGCTGTCAACATTCGCCCAGTTATCGCGGCTGATAGGCGGGTTGTAGCTCTCGAAATTCCAGAACTTGTCCCCACCGCGCATCGTAGACTGCAAAATGGTTCGTATCTCCGCCCTGCCGGAAAACTGATCTTTTTCCTCAAAATGCGTAATGGCAATATACCCAAACGGCACCTTGATAGATTTGATCTTCATCGGATCGTCTGCGCCACGGAACATGATCTTTTGCCCGGTCGGGCGGTAGATGATTTCCATCGGGCTAACCTTTGCGTACCATAGCCCCGCCATGCCAAGCTCGGCAATCGCCCACATGTACTGGTTAAACACACTGTCTCGCAAAGTGTTTGCAACCTTGCGGAGTACCAGCGCATGGGTGTTGGGATTGGCAATTAACAACTGCGGCACAAGCAGGGATACGGTTGATGATTTCAGGCTCCCTCGACCGCCGCGAATGTCGTAATGCGTATGTCCGTGCCGCATAACATCTTTCGCAAAGTCATAGAATACAGGGGCAAGCATTTCTGACATTTTTATATGTCCCATTCAATGACCGCCCCTCTATCAACCTCCGGATCAGGATAGTCTTTCTGTCCAAGAACTTGCTTGCCAAGCCATATCGCCATTGTCGCATTCGTTTCCGATAGCTTCATCTGGTTACGGCGCAAGCTTACTTTGCCTCTGGCCTGTCCTCTTTTTTTGCAGTCTAAGAATGTTTCTCGGTTGTTCTTGTTATGCAAAGTTTCTACCGTTGTGCCAAGCTCCCCGGCCATTTCTTCATCGGTGCACATATATTTGGACAGCATCTCAACCAGTTGCTTGCCCTCGACGCTCAAAACAAGGCTCGGTCGGCCTTTTCCGTTGGGCTGCTTATTCAGATATTTATTAAACGTTCCGAGCTGTTCAGCAGTCTTCGCCATATAAGCACCTCGTAGACAACGCGAGAACGCTCTCTATGGTTTCGGCCATGTCATAATATCTATAATCACCCAAACGGCCACAAACGATTAGACCGTCCTTTTCCGCTCTCAACCGGTATTTCTGATACAGAGCTTCGCTCTCTGCGTTATTAACAGAATAAAAAGGTTCTTTCCCTCTTTCCCATGTGTCAGGGTATTCGATTGTCAGTACGGTTTTCGGGCTTTCTGTGTCAAAAACGAAATGCTTATGCTCTATAACCCTAGTATGTGGAATGCTTCGCGCGGTATAATTTACCACAGCCACACCTTGATAGTTGTCTATATCAACTGTCATTTGATCAAAGCGCAGGCTTCGCCACGGGAGTGCGCCATACTCATATCCGTAAAGCTCATCAAGTGCGCCCGTATAAACGATCTTCTTTGCCTTATACTTTTCCTTTGCATCTTCAAAGGACATATTTAGGGCTACGTCTGTACCGTTTAACAGCGATTCAATGAGTTTGTTATACCCCTCAATAGGGATGCCCTGATATTTCGCATTGTAATAGTTATTGTCCGCTGTATACCGAACCGGGATCCGCCGCATTATATCAGGCGGAAGTTCGGAACACGGCTTGCCCCATTGCTTTTCGGTATAACCTCGGATAAACATCCTATAAATGTCTACCCCGACAAGCGACAGCGCGTGTTCTTCTAAGTTCTTCGCTTCACGGTCAAGCACAAGTCTCTGGCGGTTTATCTCCGCTTTCGCCTGAAAAGGGAAATTCACACCCCACAACTGCCGGAACGTGTTCATGTTAAACGGGAGGTTGTAGCACCGCCCTGCGTAGCAGGCAAGTGGGCTGTTGATGAAATTATTGAAATGAACGAACTGGTTGACGAATTTCCACACCTCGTCGTTGTTCGTGCGGAAGATGTGCGCTCCGTATTTATGAACTGCGATCCCCTCAACATTTTCTTGGTAGCAGTTTCCGCCGATATGGTCGCGCCGATCCACAGCAATGCAGGACTTCCCAGCCTTTGTCGCCATATAAGCAAAAACAGAGCCCGCCAGCCCTGCCCCCACTATTAAGTAATCGTAGTTTTTTTCCATTTTTCATTCACCAGCTTCGGGCGGCAGTTGTTCCAACTTATTTTGTGATGGATTCGGAAATTGATTCTGCCCTGTTTTGCGATCTTCACGAACGACGGGCAGCACATCACGCTGTAAAAGCTCTTCCGGTATGTGCCATTATCTTGATAGATTTCCGTCATTCCACCACGCATATGCTGTGTCGGCGGTGTCTGTACCTGCAAGTACATAACAGAATACATCAGCAGTCCCCGGCTTGCTTCGTCTATCGTCGTGGTGATATCGTCATTCATGCGCATGCGGAATTTGACTTTTTTATCAGCGCGCATCAAGAACGATCCCATCGTTTTCGGGTTAAGCCCCATGAAATACTTTTTTCCACGGATCCCGCCGAGGTATTCACTCGATAACGCAAAGGACAGCCATGCAATGTCCGTCTTATCGATGTAACGCACAAGGTAATAGAAAAGCGTGTCAAGGTCTCGGCAAGCTTTTGTAACAAGCCTGTTGTCCTCTACATAGCGGAAATCAATCCTCGTAAAATCATCGTCAAGCTGCAAATGATATTTATAGCCACGCTCTTCGGCAAGGGCTTGTATCTTGTTTCTTGCGAACACTCCAACTCGGCGGTCGTTGTCCGTGTCGCCGGTATCTGTCTCATCTGCAACAGCCTTTTTATCAAACTGAATGACATGCTCACCGAACTTGGAGAAATATTGGTCGGCTTGGTCGTCCTCATTGTCGATCACGACGTACCAGTCTCCGGTATAGCCGCTGTCTTTCAGCATCTTTACTGTTTTTATCTCGTCAGCTCTGCCGTGGCTTAGAATAAAGACAGCAAAAGATTCGCGGTATTCACTCCTCGTCAATGCCCTCACCGTCCTTTAACTCTACCAAGCCGTCAAGCAGCTCGGCAAACCCATTAGCAATGGCATTATCGATATCGACGATGACAAGTGCGGAACGCTCCATCAGTTCCTGCATTTCAGGGCTTGCACAGTTCGCATAGTATTCCGCAATATTCCTGTAATTGAACACATTATGCCGGTTTGCCGCTGCAATAAGGAACGCTTTCTGCTCAGGAAGGATGTCTGCGGCCTCAATCTCCATGATGAGGCTGTCCGTCTTATCCGTATTGTACAAGTCGGCGAGGCTCGGCTTTATCCCATCCGGCTCATACTGCGGAATATTGACTTTCATGCTGTACTGGTTAGGCTCGCTCTCTTTTTCTTCCTCAAAAAATCCGAAGTCAAAGCGCTCGAAATCCAGCTCCGCAAGTTCTTCCGATAGAAGCGCATCATCCCATTCTGCAAACTCATTCGTTTTGTTGTCCAGAAGCCGGTATTTCCGTTTCTGCTCCTCCGTCAGCCCCTCTTTGATAAGAACATCCGCTTCTTTATATCCGAGCTTTTTCAATGCCTTATATCTGGTATGCCCGGCAAGGATCACGCCGCCCTCATCCACAATGATAGGCGCAACGTAGGTGCACTGCTTGATGCTCTCCATGACATAAGCCACAGCATCATCATTCTTTCTAGGATTCTTTTCATAAGGGACGATTTCCCTTAACGGCTTTTTGACAAGTTGCATTTCAGTTCCTTCCTTTCCGCTTCCAACAAAAAAAGAGCCGGAATCGCTTCCAGCTCTTTCGAGTGTACCCATTATAGCACTTGATTTTGGCTTTTTAGGCTAATCTTTCAACGTCGGCGTGAAGCTCTCGCTTTTAAGCATCCCCATGATCTTGCCCATTTCCGCAAGCCGTCCTTCGGCAAACGGTTCATTTTGGCATCTCCTTTCCAGCAAGATCAAACGCCATCTTGATTGCAGCGTCACGCGCTGCCGATCCTTTACCGCGTACGGTGTGTGTTCCTTTCCCGCGCTCTTCGACAAGAAAATTAGCCTTTTCGCCGGTGTTCCATTGGTATATGGCGATGTTCGTTCCTACCAGCAAGAAATGATTCCCGTTGCGCTGCCACCGCTTTCCTCTAAAAGTCATGCCGTTGTCCTTTCTGGGCGGTTTAGCCGCCGCCCTTCGGCATAATCTGCCCTCATAACCTCCGGAGTGGGTTATATCATTAATTATGGGTGCATCCGTTCCGCTTCCTTGTCAAAGGACATTTTGCTGAATTCTTCCCAATACTGCTCTTTTGCATCGTGCAAGCAGTCTGCTTCACAATGGAACATGAATTCATCGGGGTTAAGATAGTTCATTCCTTTTTCTGCCTGATGCATGGCTTCTTCATCTATGATGTGCGGTGCATTTGTGCCATAAGTAGATACGCGGATGTAGTACTCTTTCATTTCAATTCCCTTTCTGCCTGTCGGCTTGTTTATTTATCTTACAGTCGTAGTTATAAACTATTTGGTTTAGAATGTCAACCATTATTTTGAACTTTTTGGATTATTTTTGAAAAGTTTTATTTGACAAGCAAAAGTATATAGTTTATAATCAGATTGAAAGGGGTGATCCAATGACCGCTAAGCAATTAGTTGATATGGCGCTGGCTTACGCCGGGATGAGCAAATCAGAGCTTGCCCGCCGCCTAAACTGGTCTCCGCAACTGTTAAGCAAGCGCCTAAATACCGGAAAATTCTCCATTGAAGAATGGTGCGTTATTGCGAAAGCCATTGGCGCAGAACCACATATCGGCTTTATTTTCCCGGACGGAAAAGAGATATAAAGCAAAGGGGGTAGTCATTCGACTGCCCCTTTTTTTGTAAGTCCAAAGTTCTCTGCTGTTCTTTCGATGAATTTATTATGCCAGTTCTTAGCAGTTCCGTAGGAAACGAACAGGGCCATAGCTGCCCCGTGCAAAGTATGTGTGCGCTTAAAAAACACCATTTCGATGAGCTTTACGCGATCCGCACCATTAGGATACCGCATGGTGTCCCGTATGGTCTTTTCAACGGCTAAATACTCTTTCATATCCTCGAAAGGCAGCTCGCGCAAGGCTACGCTTTCAGCGGCTCGGTTTACGTCCGTCCCTCGCCCTGTTGCACCGTATGCGGGAACAACAGACTGCTCCCGTATATTCCGCAAATCCTCACAATGCATCGGGTACGCCCGGATGATCGCTTTCACGAATCCCCACCACTTGTATCTTGGCTTGCTCATTTTACCTCCGTTCTCGCAGCGTTAAACGCTCTGTACGGAATTTTCGATTGTCGGGCACATCTTTCACACCTCCCACGAAACGCTTAACTTTGCCATGCTCACGGATCCGAGGACGGAGTAAACGAGGTTCAGCGCTTCTGTGGTCGTGGTGTTCTCGAAGCAGAGGCTTCCGCTCTTTGGAGCGCCCCCCCTGTTCTGTACCGGCGGAGCATCAGGAGCTTTGACCTCCTCCGACGGTTCAGCAACTTCCGGCGGGGAATGCACCGGTTCCGGCGGCGCTTCTACATGATCGGCTTTCGGCTCCTCGGCGCAAAAGGCACGGAACCCGCCGTTGTTTGTATTCGCCCATCCTCCACGGTGCGGAAACTTGATGCCGAGCTTCTTAGTCTCCAAGCCCACCGTCTGAACAGAAACGCCGAACATGGCGGCAAGGTCTTTTTGCTGCACGTCGAAGCGCTTCTGTAGATTCTCTATGTACTCCCGGCGCACATCGTCCGGGAGCATCTTAAATTCTTTCCACCGCATAGGGCGGTTAAGAGCGTAGGTCTTTACTTCGCCATTCATTGCTTCTCGTTCCTTTCTTGTAAGATAGTCGGACGGGAAGATGACTTTCCCGCCCTTTCCGGCGTGGGTGCGCTTATTGTGGATGCCACGCGCCGTTCGCTTCTTCTCTGCGCAGTCGGTGATAAACACATATTTTTCATCGTTCACGGCTTAAAATCTCCCTAGCAATCCTTGCAAAAAATGCCTCCGGCCAAGACCGTGACGCCTCGGCCTCTTGAATTATCGCTTCCTGCGGGCACGGTATTTTTGATCTGTAATCGTGTTCAAATTGATGTATCTCGCCGTCTACAGTGTACATAGTTAGTGTCTCATGTAATGTCGGCGGAGGCGACGCAGGAACGAAGACCGTAATCCCGTGCCTTGTCCCGCAATACTCGCACACACTACCGGTGATTGGCGCTCCGCAGTTTAGGCAGTTTGTCAAACCTCCCACCCAAACTCGTCCTTTATGGCGTCTCTGACCATCCAGACGTTGAGATTGCCGCTTCCGACGCTCTCCCGGATGTTCGCCACCTCCGCCGACAGCTTGTTTACGTCCTCCTGTGTAGGATTGAAGCAGGACATCCATGCCCAAACGAAGATCGTCATGGCGATGGACACGGCCTTGTGCATCGAAAACGCTTTCGGCTTGCGTTTGGATTTACTGCTCATCGGCTCTCCTTTCTCCGTAGCTGCAAAAGTCATACGGGCCGACAATTACCATTCGCGCGGCTCCGCATACTCCGTAGCAGCCACTGAACATGACGTGTTTGCAGTCTTTGCACCGCACCACCGGCTCATACCCAAGCTGCACGGCCATTCTCTTAAACTGGCTGCGGGTGGGGCGGTCAATATCGACCGTCGGAGCGTCTGCGAGAAGCATTTGTATCTTCTTGTGGACAACCTCGTTTACAAGCCTCGTTGCTGTGTCCGTGATCTGCGCTTGGGCGGAAATAAATGCTCCGGTTTCTTCCGCCGCCATCAAATCCGCGTCAATCAGCCTTGCCATTCACTACACCCCCCATTCCACCGCCACACACAGCGGCGGCATTTGCCGTAACAGGGTTTATGCATCATCCTTTACCTCGCTTTCGAGCCATTTTTCAATGTCCGGGTATTTTGCGCTGTCGCCAAGCGAACACAAATAGAAGAACGGGCATTCATTGCAATTCTCGATGTCGGGGATGATGCACTCTGGTATCCGCGCGACGTAGACTAAAATAGCCGCCATTTCGTCAAGGCGCATGCCCGTGATCTTCTCAAAGTTCGTCATCGGGTTTGTTGTCCTTTCTTCTAAGTTCAATAATGTTCAGTTCCTCGATTGCCACCGAACGGAGAAGAGCAGCCTTGATGCATAGCAGTTCTTCCGGTGTGCAATCGCGGCTGTCAAATGTGATTGTTGGATGAAACTTTTCCAGCAGCTTTTTGTAGATTTGCTCGCGGTGTTCGCATTCTTGAATCGTCATTCCGCATCGTCCTTTCTCTGATAGCAATTCAGCAGCGGGTCTATCGGATCGCAGAAGCAGCAGGGCTTCCCGTCCAATGAGCTGGGCGGGTAGTGGATGCAGGATTCACATTCGTTCATGTTTACCACCATCCCAAAATCTTGATTATGACCGCGAGCCATAACGCATCGGCTATGCAGAACAGCGCATGGGCTATGTTGTGACAAACGGTTTTCTCATACGACGGCATAAACAATAACGATATCCAATACAGAACGCTCATTCCGCACATCCTCTCTTCGCGCATTGCCCATAGCAGTGATGCAAATGCTCGCAGCGGTAGCAGGCGCAGTCGGCGCAGGTGAAGTAATCCTCGCACTCGCAGTCGAAATATCGCGGATTGAATTTGATTTCACACTTTGCGCAAATGTCAACACCGTGCTTCATTCCGCACCGTCCATTCTTGCGCCGCAGTTGGGGCAAAAATCGCTCTTACGGTTGTTCCACATATCGCAGCACGTTGATACATACCCCTCGGCAACAGTCGTTCCGCTTCGATAGTGCGTTACCCACCGCCCATGCCGTACAGGCGCAACGTCGGCGGCGGGTAGTTTTCTTAATTCCGCAAATGCTGACGCATAATCGCCGCTTGTGTGTTTTACAATTTCCATCGCCGCTTCACGGCTTATGTATTCATCCATCGTTTTCTCCTTTCGGCGGTTTGGGAAGTGGCATCCAGCAAGAAATGCTTTTGTCTTCTGCGCCCGAACCAAGCGGATTGCAAAACCAGCCATTCCCGCAAAACCACAAAATATCAACAAAATGCGTTTTTGTAACATGATCATACCGTAGGACTATATTCCGGGTTTTGTTCTCCGGCAGCCTGTCCTTTACGCTGATCCATTGCGGGACGGATACGGCGGGAATGATAGATATTGCGGACATCAGCTCTTTATCCTCTGGTCGTAGTATGTGCGCCGTGCGCATTGCCGAACCACGTTCTATGTATTCAGCCATTGTCATCGCCTCCGTCCGTTCGCACTGCTTTTTCAAGAATTGCGTCGATAACTTCAATAGCGTCGAGAATGCCGCAGCTTACGCTTTTGTCGAGGTCAAATATCGCGCCCTCGATGAAGCCTAACATGCGCTGAATCGTTGAAAAGTCTTTGTGTGTCATGGCGTTTTCTCCTCATAGTTATCTTTCATGCCGTGATTTCTCCGGCAGCAGGAGCACTTCTGGTGACGCTCGCCGAGCCATTTGCAGTTGTCGCATGAAAGCGCGTCCTCTTCGAGCATCCGCAGCCAGTCACAGTCTGCCGGTTCACAAGGATCGTCTGGGTATAGCTCGTTGCATAATTCGCAGATGATCGTCCGCGCTGTTTTAATGTGCGTGTATTCAGACATTGTCAGTCCCTCCATTGTGGTCACATTGGCGGGGATACGGTGTAAAAGAAGT
>ERZ1034992.182-NODE-182-length-40409-cov-12.208381_pt1 | contig 40409 bp, 29 predicted proteins | sample MGYA00520695_ERZ1034992 | MGnify/ENA primary metagenome ERZ1034992 (study PRJEB33766, sample SAMN09781778) | gut metagenome | biome: gut microbiome | host: Homo sapiens | place: Madagascar | study: EMG produced TPA metagenomics assembly of the PRJNA485056 data...
GTTACAGGGAAGAAGAGGGGGTGGGAGGGGAATTTTGCCGACACGGCACTCCACAAGATACGAGCAGAAACGGACTTGTCGGCCGTTGCGAGGGAGCTTCAACGGCCGACAAGGTATCAGTGCGTTTCCTTGTGATAGCGGGTGATGCGTTCCACTTCGTTTTTCGATCCCATGAAAACGGGAACGCGCTGATGCAGTTTTTCGGGAACGACATCGAGCATCGGAATCAGGCCGTTGGTCGCCGCACCGCCGGCCTGTTCGACGATCATGGCCATCGGGTTGGCCTCGTACAACAGACGGATGCGGCCGCCTGCCTCGATGTTGCGTTCGTCGGCGGGATACATGAAAACGCCGCCGCGTGTCAGGATCCGGTGCATGTCGGTCACCATGGATGCGACCCAGCGCATGTTGAAATCCCTGCCGAGCGGTCCTTCCTTGCCGGCCTGCATTTCATCGAAGTACCGTTTGACCGGCGGGAACCAGCGCCGCTGGTTCGAGGCATTGATGGCGTATTCGCTGGTCGTTTCCGGAATTTTCATGTTGGGATGGGTGAGAACCCACGATCCCATTTCGCGGTCCAGTGTGAATCCGTTGGTGCCGCGGCCGGTAGTCAGTACCAGAAGGGTTTGGGGGCCGTAGAGGGCATAGCCGGCGGCGATTTGCTGGCGGCCGGGTTGCAGGAAATCGGCTTCGGTGGCGTCCGTCTTGCCTTCGGGCATGGCAAGCACCGAAAAAATGGTGCCGATGGAAACGTTGACGTCGATATTGCTCGATCCGTCCAGCGGATCGAAGAGCAACAGGTAATTGCCGTGCGGATAGGTTTTCGAGATAGGATGAATCGTTTCCATTTCCTCTGAAGCGACAGCGGCCAGATAACCGCCCCATTCATTGGATTCCAGAAGGATTTCGTTGGAGAGTACATCCAGTTTTTTCTGGACTTCTCCCTGTACGTTTTCCGTTTCGTTGCTGCCCAGGATGTTTCCGAGCGCTCCCTTGCCGACGGAATGACTGATTGTCTTGCAGGCATGGCAGACGACTTCCAGAAGCAGACGTAATTCTTCCGGAACGGTGCCGTATTTCCGGTTTTCCTCAATCAGGTGTTGCGTCAGACTGATACGTTTAGGTCTCATGATGCTTTCTTCTTTTTTCGATGTGATGTCAGGCAGACAGGGTTTTTTCAATGATTTCGCGTGTGTCGCGGGACAAAGGCTGTTCCGAAACGTGCCGCAAGGCCTGTTCTGCCGGTTTGCGCAAAGACGGAATGTATCGTTTCCACTGATCCATGCATCTTGCCAGCCGTGCGGCGACCTGTGGATTGATCCGGTCCAGTTCGATCAGGTTCTTGCTCCAGAATTCGTAACCGCTTCCGTCAGCTGCATGGAATTGTGCCATATTGTTGTGGCAAAATCCAAAGATGAGACTGCGTGCACGGTTGGGGTTTTTGAGGGTGAAGGCAGGGTGTTCCATGAGCGTTGTGATGGTTTCGATGCCGACATGGGGAGAAGTGGCCTGTAACGAGAACCATTTGTCGATGACGAGCGCTTCGTTTTCGAATTCCCGGTAAAAATCGTCCAGCAGGGCTTTTGCCTCGGGATGCCTGTTCATGCAGCCGGAGTGAACCAGCGACGTCAGGGCGGCCAGCCGGTCGGTCATGTTGTCCGCACGGTTGTACTGTTCAATGGCCATTTGGCAGTAGACGGGATTGTCCAGCGCAAGCAAATAGGATAACGCCAGATTTTTCAGGGCGCGTTTTCCTGCGTCGGAGGGAACGGGGCGGTACGTCCCTTCTGTCCTGTTGCGATCCCATGCATCGCGCCATTCCTTTTCGAGTTTTTCCGCCAGTGTCCTGCGCATGAACTGGCGGGCCTGATGAATGGCATGGGGATCGATTTCATCCAGTCTTTCTGCCACCATCATTTCACTCGGCAGGGTCAGGGCCAGTTCTCTCAATGCGGCGTCAAGTGACGTGTCGGACAGGACGGTCCGGAACGCATCGGCAAATGCCGTGTCCAGTGTCAGGGGCTGGCCGTCCTGGACCGCTTTCGTCAGGCTGACGAGACGGCGCGCGGCGAGACGCTGGCCGGCTTCCCAGCGGTTGAAGTGATCGCTGTCGTGGGAAAGCAGGTGCAGCAATTCATCATCGGATTGTTCGTATTCCAGAATGACGGGAGCGGAAAAATTGCGCAAGGCGGAGATGACCGGTTTTTCCGCGACATCGACGAAAGTGAATGTCTGGCTGGCGTCAGACAATTCCAGAATGCAGGAGGTTCCAGAATCCTTTCCTCCTTTCAGTCGCAACGGCATGTCGTTGCCCTTGCTGTCCAGAAGACCGATAGCGAAAGGGATCAAAAACGGCTGTTTTTCAGTCTGACCAGGTGTCGGCGGACAGAACTGGGAGAGGGAAACAGTAAGTGTCCGTTCTTTTTCGTCGTAGTGGCTTTCCAGTCTGACGCGGGGGGTTCCGGCCTGGCTGTACCAGCGTTCGAATTGCGAGAGATCGCGTCCGTTGGCGTCAGCCATCGCGGCGAGAAAGTCGTTGCATGTGACGGCGTTGCCGTCATGGCGGCTGAAATAAAGGTCCATGCCTTTTCTGAAACCGTCACGGCCGAAAAGGGTCTGGTACATGCGGACGACCTCAGCGCCTTTTTCGTAGACGGTAACGGTATAGAAGTTGTTGATTTCCTGATAGGCATCCGGACGGACGGGATGGGCCATGGGGCCGGCATCCTCGGGGAACTGCAATTGCCGCAGGGTGCGGACGTCTTCGATCCGTTTGACGGCACGGCCCGAATCGCTTCCGGTCAGGTCTGCGGAGAATTCCTGATCGCGAAAAACGGTCAGCCCTTCTTTCAGGGAAAGCTGGAACCAGTCGCGGCAGGTGACCCTGTCACCGGTCCAGTTGTGGAAATATTCGTGACCGACGACAGATTCGATGTTTGCGTAATCGGTATCGGTCGCGACTCGCGGGTTGGCCAGGACGTACCGGGTGTTGAAGATGTTCAGTCCCTTGTTTTCCATGGCGCCCATGTTGAAGTCGCTGACGGCGACGATCATGAAGCGGTCGAGATCGAGTTCCAGACCGAAACGGGATTCGTCCCACCGTATGCTGTGTTTGAGCGATTCCATCGCGTGGGCGGTCTTGTCCAGGTTGTTTTTCTCGACCCAGACCTGCAACAGGACATCGCGGCCGTCGGCCAGTTTGAATGTTTCTTCCCGGCAGACCAGATTGCCCGCCACCAGGGCAAAGAGGTAGGATGGTTTTCTGAACGGATCGTCCCATACGGCGTAGTGGCGGTTGTTGGGCAGGTCTCCTGTTTCGACCAGATTGCCGTTGGAGAGCAGAACCGGGTATTTTTCCTTGTCGGCACGGATCGTGACGGTATAGGTCGCCATCACATCGGGGCGGTCTGGATACCAGGTGATTTTCCGGAATCCTTCGGCTTCGCACTGGGTGAAAAAGTTGCCGTTGGAAAGATAAAGTCCCATCAGGGAGGTGTTCTGGTCAGGATGGATGAGCGTGTCGACGACGAGCGTGACATCATCGGGGACATTGGCGATACGGAGTTCGCCGTTGTCTGTCGCATAGTCTGATTTGGCCAGCGTTTTGCCGTTCATGACGATTTTGACCAGTTCCAGCGCTTCACCATACAGGACGATGTCGTGGCTTTCCGATTCGGGATTGTGCCGGAGGCGGGTGGTGGCCTTTACCTGGGTCACAGATGGCCCGAGATCGAATGTAAGGTCAATGTGATCGACAAGGAATGGAGGAACGGTGTAATCCTGACGATAAATGGTAATGGAAGAGGATGAAGTCATTTTCTGTTATTTCAGCGTTTTTTCGGTAAAAGCGGAAAAGAAAATCTGTTTCAGGGTGATGGACGGGAAACGGTTTCCATTCCGGTGTGAGGTTTCACATTATCCAACAGAATCGGGCGGTATGGTAAATGGCAGATGAAATCGTGTCCTGTGAACGGGCAGATAAAAAAAGATTCTTTTTCGTTTTTCAAAATCCGGTAAAAAGAATCTTTTTTCAGGAAAGCGCCGGGTATCGGGGTGATCATGCCATGTTGACAGGGCGGCTGTTCCAGGGGGGTCTGCGGCCGGTAGCCAGTGCGGTTACTCCGGAATAGTCGGGAGACGGTACCGGGGTGAACGTTTTTTTGCGGATGCTGTCTTCAGGGCGGTTGTCCAGAAATTGCCTGAAAGCCGTACCGACTTCCTCGTGTTTCAGGGCATACTGGACGGTCGCTTTCAGATAACCCAATTTGCTGCCACAGTCGTAACGGGTTCCGTCGAAGCGGTAGGCGAATGCGGCTTCTTCCGCCAGAAGCGATGCAATGGCATCGGTCAGTTGCAATTCACCGCCAGAGCCGGGTTTCAGTTTTTTCAGATGAGCGAAAATGGCCGGAGAAAGAATGTAACGGCCGACAACGCCCAGATCGGAAGGGGCGTTTTCGGGAGCGGGTTTCTCGATGATCCGGTCGATGGCCAGCAGATGGCCTTCTTTTTTGCCGGCTACCATGCCGTAATCCCGGCTTCTGGAAATATCGATTTTTTCGACGCCGATAATGCTGTGTCCACAGGTTTCGTAAAGATCGGTCATCTGGCGCATGACGGGGATATCGGCATCAAGCAGATCATCGGCGAGAATCACGGCGAACGGTTCTTTCCTGACCAGTTTTTCGGCACACAATACGGCATGTCCCAGTCCCAGCGCTTCAGCCTGACGGACGAAAAAGCATTCCACATTTCCGGGTTTGATATTTTTGAGAACATCCAGCAGGTTTTTCTTGTTTTTGGCGTACAGTTCCGTTTCCAGTTCATAGGCTTTGTCGAAGTGGTCTTCAATGGCACGCTTGTTTCGTCCGGTCACGAATATCATTTCCGTGATTCCGGCTGCTGCCGCTTCTTCCACGGCATACTGGATCAGGGGTTTGTCGACAATGGGGAGCATTTCCTTGGGGCTGGCCTTGGTGGCCGGCAGGAAACGGGTACCGAGGCCGGCTACGGGAAAAACCGCTTTGGTGATTTTTTGTGTCATTTGGCTATACCTCTTGCAGGTTGACATGGACATTATTCCGGCATCTGTTGTGTTGTTGAAATGTCCGTTCACTTTTTTAACGGTATTTCCGGCAATACGCATTCCGGTCAGTCACGTTTTTTATGGTGATAATCGATAACAGATACGATGAGAGACTTCCTGATCCGGGATGGATTCATTCATGGTTCTGTTATCTTTATGGTTTGCACGGGCTGTTTGGCGTGACGGGCAATGCGCGTTGAAACAGATTCCGAAAGAGTCGTCATGATGACATTTTTCCCTGAGGGTCGTTTTGACGCGAAGTAAAACAGACTGGTATAAGCAGGCAACCGGATTTTCATGTTCAGGCGATTTGCTGATTATGAAATGGCTATATGTGGAGTCCGTTTGTAAAGAAGATTTTCATTATGGGTGAAGGAATGCATCCGGGACGGGGAATGAATCGGAACAGGGTGAAAAATTGAAAATATTGTTCGGAAAATATCAAGATTGTGTCCGGTAGCCGGATATCAGAAAACCATGTGAAAGAGAATGGTATAAAAAAACAGACCTGTTTTGACAGGTCTGTTTTTTCGGGAAACTGCGGAATCATTCAAAGCTTTCCGGATATTCGAATATCGTTATTTGATGAGAAATTTTTCCCTGTTGTTCGGATCGATCCATTTCGGTGCCTTGCCGCGGCCGGACCAGGTTTCACCCGTTACCGGATTCCGATATTTCGGAGCCAGTGGGGCACGGACCTGGCCGTTTTTCTTTTTGTTGGTAAAACCGAGATCGGCCAGGGTAATGCCGTATTCGGCCATGGTCATCTTGATTTGTGCAATGGCATTGGATAATTCGTTTTTGCGGAGTTCTTCCGCTTCATGCTGAAGCTGTTTTATCTGATCCTGTAATTGCTTGTAAGTCGCCATAATTTTTTCCTGATCAAAAGTCAGAAGAAACAAATCCAATTTCCGTGTCTTCCGACGGTTTTAAGAAGTAGAAATATTTTTGCATCCCGATAAAACGTATTCTATATTTTCGTTTTCAATAAATAAAGGGTACATAAATGAATTGATGTTTATTTGTTTAATATTTCGCATTTATCGGAAATGTTTCTTGTTTAAAGCCGGGTATTCCCATGTGAGCCGATGCCTGATTCATTGAAGGGAACCGGAAAAGGCCGGGCTGAATATGGCTTATTCGCTACAAGTATTCCATTGTAACGGGGTCAGAATACTGAATTGTCCGGTTTTCCGGTTTCTTCTGGCCAGTTTTAATAAAGCCCTGTCTTTGGTAAAGAGATAGGATGCGTGTGAATCGTAAGCGAGTTCCATGAATTTCTGGTCATCTTTATCGCTGCATACGGCAAGCAGATGATAATCCCGTTTATCCGGATTGACTAATTGGATAAAGCGGTCAAAATCCTGTCTGGATTGCGCTTTTTCAGATTCGTTTAAAGCGAGTTTGGGATAATCGAGAACACGGAGCCATTCTTCGCGACAGTCTTCACGGGTAATGGCGATAATGGTTTTTTCATGGATGGCTTTCAGCAGGCCGGCAGAGGCGGCATCGTGAAAAACGAAGAGATCCAGACAGACATTGGTGTCCAGAACAGCCAGTTTGGAATTCATAGAGTTGGTTAATCGACGGGAATATGACTATGCTTGTAATTTTATCACCCTCCAAAAGACAGCGTTTTCCGGAAAACGTGACAGATGATCCGTTACAGAAAAAGCTGTTTGGTCGTCCGGAATGGATGTCGAAAGCCGAAAAGGTGGCAAAAATCATGAAAGCCTGTTCCCCTCATGAACTGGCGCGTATTCTGAAGGCATCGGATACCATTGCCGTGACGGAAGCGGGGCATTTCAATGATTGGGACAGTCAGGCGGTTTATCCGAAGGCCCGGCCGGCTGTCATGACATTCGATGGGGATGTGTACCGGGCGCTTGATGCGGGGACGCTGACGGAAAAGGGATGGAGGTATTTGAACGGTCATCTTCGCATTCTGTCGGCCCTGTATGGCGTGTTGAAGCCGTTTGACCTGATCCAGCCGTATCGCGTCAGTTTCGAGGCTACGGCGGTCAGGCCGGAGGGAAAAAGTCTTTATGATTACTGGAAAAAACCGGTGACCGATTCGCTCAACCGGGCCCTGGAAACTTCGGACAGTCGAGTGCTGGTGAATCTGGCATCGGCGGAATTTGCCAGGGTAGTCGATCGGGAAGCGCTGGATGGGGAGATGATCACGCCGGTTTTCCAGGAAATGAGGCAAGGAAAACCGAGGGTCATGGGACTGTATGCCAAAAAGGCGAGAGGGATGATGACACGTTATGCGGCCGAACGCGGTATCACCGATGCAGAAGATCTCAAATCCTTCGATTTCGGCGGTTATGCTTTTCATGCCGCTTCGTCGAAAGACGATATCTGGGTGTTCAGACGGTGAGGCTGCCCGGAAAAAACGGACAATGGGCAGGAGTTATTCCTGTCGTTTGCGGATTTCCTCTGCCAGCGCTTCTTTTCCTCCGCTTTCCAGCGTGACAACAAGCCTGCGATGTTCCCTGACCGCCTGGTTCCAGGTGGCAAAACGCCAGCGTGGCTGGATATCGTCGGGCAATCCGAAGACTTTTGTTTCGAAGAGCCGTTTTTCTCCTGCTCCGAACGCATGGTCGATCCCCGTGAAAATGGTCGATACCAGCAGGTCACCGACCTGTGTCTGTTCAATGATGCGGTTGGCCGCCGATTTCATGAAAGTGATGTATTCTTCGAAGGAGCAGGGAACCGGTTTTTTGCCCGACAACCTGTAGAGGTGGCCCTTGAGCAGGTTTTCCGGATTGTCGGCAAAGGTATCGTTTTCCGTATCGCTCATGGCGTCTTTCCTGGTCAAAAAAGTGCCATTGTAACGGACAAACGGCGTCGGCAGCAGTTTTCGGCGAAGGGGAAAACATTTGAATACAGGGCGTGCTTGGCTATAATGGGACGATCCGCCGGAAACGGCATCCGGCCGTATCAACCTGATAGGAAACGAATGATGTCCGTTTATGAAAAACTGAAAGCCATGAATATCGAATTGCCGCCGGTGGCAAAACCGGTTGCGGCCTATGTTATGTATGTCAAATCCGGCAATCTGGTGTATTTGTCGGGACATATCGCCAAAAAGGACGGCAAGCCGTTGGTTGCCCAGTTCGGCAGGAATATTTCCGTGGAGGAAGGCAAACAGGCGGCGCGCAACACGGCAATCGACTTGCTGGCGACCTTGCAGGATGCCTGCGATGGTGATTTGAACCGCGTCAAGCGGATTGTCAAGGTACTTTCGCTGGTCAATTCGACGGGAGACTTTACCGATCATCATCTGGTCACCAACGGGGCATCGGAGTTGCTCGTCGAGGTGTTCGGCGAAGCGGGCCGGCATGCCCGTTCGGCTTTCGGCGTGGCCCAGATTCCGACAGGTGCCTGTCTGGAACTGGAACTGATCGCCGAAATCGACTGAGTCCCGGAAAAAAGGCGGAGACGGGATATCCGCGAAACCGGCAACAAGGGTTTGTCCGTTTTGCCATGTCAGTCGGGGGCGCAGAAATGGCTGATTTCACCGGGAGGCAGGGACGGGCTGACCAGATATCCCTGATATTCGTCACAGCCGATTTTTTTCAGCAGTAGAGCCTGACCATCCGTTTCAACTCCGCCGGCCGACACTTTCAGGCGCAGGTTTTTTGCCATGGCGACAATAGCGCCGGCCACATCGGCGTCTTCGCTGCCGGTTCCGAGTGCATGGATGAAAACGGGGTCGATCTTGATTTTTTCGATAGGCGCCTTTTTAAGATGACTGATGCTTGAACAGCCATTTCCAAAATTGTCCAGTACGATTTTGACACCCATGTCGCGCAGTTCATAAAGGAGATCGGTAACGGTCCTGATGTTTTCCATGATGCTGCCTTCTGTGATCTGCAATTCGAGAGCGCCGGGGGCCAGTCCGTTTTCTTTCAGGGCATTGCGGATGATGGGAAGCAGGTTTTTCTGTTTCAGCTGAATCGGCGACAGATTGACGGAAACGGTTTTGGGATGTCCGTCGTGGTGCCATTTTCCGGCCTGTTTGCAGGCCGAGCGGATGACCCATTCCCCGATCGGGCTGATCAGTCCGGTATCTTCGGCCACTCCCAAAAAGCGGGACGGCATCAGGATGCCGAATTCGGGATGTTTCCATCGCAAGAAGGCTTCGACGCCAGTCATATGGCCGCTTTTCGTGTCGATAATCGGTTGATATTCCAGAAAGAAGCCGTCGTTTTCAAGTGCGGCGCGAAGGTCGTTTTCCAGCCGGGTCCGTTCGACCAGATGCAGGTTCATTTCGGCATTGAAGAACTGATAGGCGTTTCTCCCGTTTTCTTTCGCATGGTACATGGCCGTATCGGCATTTTTCAAAAGGGTGTCGATATCTGTTCCGTCTTCGGGATAGAGGGCGATTCCGATGGAAGGCGTGATCGACATTTCATAATTCTCGATCTGGTAGTTCTGCGAGAGGGAATGCATGATGTTGTTGACGACAGTGGCCACATCGTCAGCATGTCCGATATCATTCAAGAGAATAACGAATTCATCGCCACCCTGACGGCTGACGGTATCGTTTTTGCGGACACACTGGGTCAGTCGCTGGGCGACCTGTTGCAGGAGGCGGTCGCCTACCGCGTGTCCCAGCGTATCATTGATATGTTTGAACCGGTCCAGATCCAGAAACATGACTGCAGCTTTGCGGCGGTTGCGCTCGGCGGCCATGAGTGTCTGTCCGAGACGGTCCAGAAGCAGGATACGGTTGGGCAGTCCGGTCAGAAAGTCGTGTTCGATCATGTAACGTGCGTGATCTTCCAGAAAGTCGTTTTGGCTGATATCCAGCAGGATACCGATATAACTGATGATTCGCTCATCCATGTCTCGGACGATTTTGATGGTGAGGTGGGTCGGTGCGATTTTTTCCTGCCGGTTTTTTTCGAAGGTCGCCATTTCTTCGTGATCGCTGCATACAATCACGTCGCACAGCTGGCTGTAACAGGTCGAATCGGCGATGCCGGTCTGGAGGTACCAGGGTTTGTTGCCCATGATTTTTTCCTGGGTCAGCCCGGTCATGCGGGTGAACGGAGGATTGACGACAGTGATGCGCCTGTCCTGATCGGCGATGAAAATTCCGTCACGGTTGTTTTCAAACAGGTTGCTGGCGATTGCCAGTGCCTTCTCCGTTGTCTTGTACGAGGTGATATCGGCGGCGATACCGGTCAAGCCGATTTCACCGGAGGCATTTTCCTCGATCAGATAGCATTTCAGATTGATCCATGCAAAATCGCCATTGGGCTTGTCGATGCGGATTTCAATGTCGAAACCGGTTTTTCCGTTGATCGCCGAATTCAGCGCCGTCCGGATTTTTCCGGCACTTTCCGGGTGCACGGTGTTGATGAAAAGAGGGAAGGGAATGTCGGCGAAAGTGACAAAGCCGAACAGATCGCCGCTTTTGTCGGAAAAGTGGAAGCGCAGTGTTTCCATGGAGGCGTCTCTGGCGATGGTCGCCCTCCACAGGCCGATATTCGAGCGTTCGATGGCCAGCTGGCAGAAATATCTGTCTTTTTCCAGTGTGCCAATCCGGTTTTCCAGCCGTTTCCGGTGATTTTCTTCTGTGGTGATGTCCTCGATGGTCAGGTGAAGGCAGCCTCGCATCTTGCCGGTGGAAAATCCTTTTACCCGGATGGTCTTCCCGGTTTTTTCCGTTATACCCGTCCAGACTTTCAGGGAACGGGAAGATTCCAGAAGGGCCAGAAACATCAGAAATGCCGGCCGGTCGCTTTCGCGCAGACTGTCCATCAGAGCGTTTTTTCCGGACAGGCCGAGCAGATCAGTGGCGGCAGAATTGTTTTTCAGGATATTTCCATGACGGTCGGCGATGAGCTGGGCGATGGGATTGTCTGTGAAAAAACACCGGTAATCCAGTCGGGAATCGGGTGAAAACAAACGGTTGTACCTGTCGTTGTGATCGGTTGCGAACAGGTCGTTGTCAGGATTGCCGTTCGTGCGGAAAAGGTCGTCGCCGGATGAACCGGTTTCATGGCTGGAGTCAGGAACGGGATGTGTTTCTTCTCCGTTTCCCGAACGGGACAGCCTGTTGACCGGTTTTACATGATTTCCGCCTTTTCGCATAGTTCGGATCGTGGATAAGACCGTAAACGCTGCACAATGAGTCGTGCGCTCCTTCTCTGAAGCCAAGCCGCTGTTTCCGTGAGCCGGTTTTTGCGGATACGGTTGACGAACGGCGGGGTGTATTGAATCACATTTGCCGTCAGGCCGGACAAATAAATGCAGTTTATTTGATGTTTTCGAGCATGACAGGGGTGAAACGGGATTCTACCGCCTTGCCCTTGCGGGCACGCTTGCCGGTGTGGGAGTCCATGATGTTGCCGGTAATACGGACGTCATAACGGTTGTCGTTTCTGGCCGTGCAGACGACAAAACACCCCTTGTCGCCGACAGGTCGTGCCGCTTTCAGTTTTTCTCCGTTTTCCAGCGCCATCAGAATAACACCGTGCCCTCCGGATGAAAGCGCACGCAGTTCGGCGATGCCAAACAGCAGCAGTCGCCCCTTTCCCGAGAGAGTGGCAATCCACTTGTCTTCCGGAGAAATGGCGACCGGATCGAGCAACGTTTCTCCCGGTTCGAGGTTGATGAACGATTTGCCGTTGCGGACCCGGCTGGCCATATCCGATACCCGGGCGGAAAAACCGTAACCGGAATCCAGGGCGACCAGAACGGTCGTATCCGGTGTGCCGACGAAATACCGGACAATCGTTTCGTCGATGCCGGTTTCGGCAAAGGTCGTGATCGGCATGCCGTCGCCACGGCCTGCCGGCAACTGGTGGACAGGGACGGTGTAAATCCGGCCTGTCGAGGAAAATGCCAGAAGCAGATCGGTGCTGCGGCATTCGTATATGCCAAAAAGGCTGTCGCCGGACTTGAACGATATACCGGCGTGATTGAGTCCATGTCCTGTTCTCTGGCGGATCCAGCCGTTTCGCGACACGATGACGGTGACCGGTTCATCGGTGATTTTCTGTTCGGCGATGGCTTTTTCCGCTTCTTCGATCAGTGTGCGGCGCTTGTCGCCGTATTTTTTCCGGTCGGATTCGATTTCGCGAATGATGAGCCGTTTCATTGAGGAGGGGTTATCCAGCAGATCGTGCAGGGTTTCCTTTTCCTTGCGCAGTTCGGCCAGTTCCTGTTCGATCCGGATTTTTTCCAGACGCGCCAGCTGGCGCAGACGAATTTCCAGAATGTCGTCCGCCTGCCGTTCGGACAGATGGAACATTTCGATCAGGGCGGTCTTGGGATCATCGGATTCGCGGATGATGCGGATGACCTGATCGATATTCAACAGGACGGTTTCGCGTCCTTCCAGAATATGGATCCGGTCATCGACTCTGCCGAGTCGCCAGTTCGTACGGTGTCTGACGGTCACGAACCGGAATTCGATCCATTCTGTCAGGATATCCGACAGGCCCTTTTGCCCTGGTCGGCCGTCGATACCGATCATGACCAGGTTGACCGGCGTATTGCATTCCAGCGACGTGTGTGCGAGCAGTGCCTGCATGAATTCGTCGGGATTGATGCGTTTGGACTTCGGTTCCAGTACGATACGTACCGGTGCATCGCGGCTGGCTTCATCCCGGATCGTGTCCAGTATGCCGAGAAACTGCTGGCGAAGCGCGATCTGTTCGGGAGACAGTGCTTTCTTGCCGTTTTTGACTTTCGGATTGGTTATTTCCTCGATTTCTTCCAGCACTTTCTGGGAAGATGTGCCAGGTGGCAGTTCGGTCACGACGGCTTGCCATTGTCCGCGTGCCAGTTCCTCGATTTTCCAGCGTGCCCGGACTTTCAGACTGCCGCGCCCGTTTTTGTATATTTCGGAGATGATGTGCGGTGCCGTGATGATCTGCCCGCCACCGGGAAAATCCGGACCCGGCAAAATAGCCATCAGTTCGGCATGCGAAAGTTTCGGATTGCGGATCATCGCAATGGCCGCCTGTGCCACCTCGTTCAGGTTGTGCGACGGTATTTCGGTCGCCAGACCGACAGCGATGCCCGATGCGCCGTTTAACAGCGTAACCGGAAGTCGTGCGGGCAAGAGCTTCGGTTCCTGCGTGGAACCGTCGTAATTGTCCTGGAATTCCACGGTTCCCTGGCCGATTTCTTCCAGCAGCAGTTGCGCGATCGGCGTCAGGCGCGCTTCCGTATAGCGCATGGCGGCGGCACCGTCTCCATCGCGGGAACCGAAATTGCCATGCCCGTCGATGAGTGGATAGCGCATGGAAAAATCCTGTGCCATGCGGACCAGTGCATCGTAAACGGACTGGTCTCCATGCGGGTGCAGCTTGCCGAGTACGTCGCCGACGACGGCGGCCGATTTGCGGGGTTTGGCGTCCGGAGCGAGTCTTAATTCATTCATCGCATACAGAATGCGCCGCTGGACCGGTTTCTGGCCATCGCAGACGTCAGGCAAGGCACGTCCCTTCACAACGGAAATGGCGTAGTCCAGATAGGCCCTTTCGGCGAAACTGGCGAGCATCAGGGTTTCGGCCGGTTCGTTTTCGGGAGGCAACTGATCGAAAAGTGTGGGTTGTGACGTCATGACGGTTTATTCGTTGAGGGTTCGGCTAGATATCGGCTTCGGCTTCGTTTCCGTGTTCTTCCATCCAGTTCCGGCGGGCGGCCGCTTCTCCCTTGCCCATCAGCATCTGGAAACGTTCGGCCGACTCATCGCGGGTGAATGTGCCGAATGTAATCGGCAAAAGGCGCCGTGTATCCGGATTCAGTGTCGTCTCCCAAAGCTGTTCGGCATTCATTTCACCCAGCCCCTTGAAACGAGAGATACCCAGCGCATTGTCCCGGACTCCTTCGCTTTTGAGTTTGTCCAGAATGCCGGACAGTTCCATGTCGTCCAGGGCATACAGTTTCTGGACCGGTTTTTTGCCGCGCGCCGGCGCGTCGATCCGGTAAAGCGGCGGACGGGCCACGTAGATGTTGCCGTTTTCGATCAGGCGCGGGAAGTGCCTGAAAAACAGGGTCAGCAGCAAGACCTGAATATGCGAACCGTCCACGTCGGCATCCGAAAGAATGCATATTTTTCCGTACCGAAGCCCGGACAGGTCGCAAGTATCGTTCATGCCGTGCGGATCGATACCGATGGCGACAGCGATGTCGTGGATTTCCTGATTGGCGAAAAGGCGGTCTTTTTCGGTTTCCCAGGAATTGAGCACTTTGCCGCGCAAAGGCAGGATAGCCTGGAATTCCTTGTTGCGTCCCATTTTGGCCGAACCGCCTGCCGAATCGCCTTCAACCAGAAACAATTCGTTGCGGCTGATGTCCCGTGATTCACAGTCGGTCAGCTTGCCGGGCAAAACGGCGACGGCCGACGATTTCTTTTTCTCGACTTTCTGCAATTGCCGCATGCGCGACTGGGCTTGCCGGATCACCAGTTCAGCGAGTTTGCGGCCGTATTCGACGTTCTGGTGCAGCCAGAATTCAAAGGCCGGCCGGACGAAGTGGGAGACGAGCCGGACAGCGTCGCGCGAATTCAGGCGTTCCTTGATCTGGCCCTGAAACTGGGGATCGAGCACTCTGGCCGACAAAACGAAAGAGGCGCGGGTGAAAACGTCTTCGGGCAGAAGACGGACGCCTTTGGGCAACAGGGAATGAATTTCCGCGAAACTTCTGACGGCATTGAAGAGACCGTCGCGCAGGCCACTTTCATGCGTTCCGCCTGCCGGAGTGGGAATCAGGTTGACGAACGATTCGCGTACCGGTGGACCTTCCGCCGTCCAGGCGACGACCCATGCAGCGCCTTCACCTTCCGCGAATCCCTCGTTTTCACGATCGGCATAATGTTCCCCCTCGAAAAGCGGGATGACGGTTTCTTCCCCGTCCGGCAGATCGAGTGCCTGTTCCAGATAACTCCGCAATCCATCCTGGTATTGCCAGGTTTCGGTTTCGCCCGTTTTCGCGTTTTTCAGTTCGACATGTACGCCGGGGAGCAGAATGGCCTTGGATTTCAGCAGATGCTTCAGTTCCGGCAACGGAATGGTCAGGGAATCGAAGTATTTCGCATCGGGCCAGACGCTCACTTTCGTTCCCGATTTTTTCTCGCCCCGCCCGAGCGGACGCGATGTCAGGGGTTCCGAAACATCACCGTCGGCAAAAACGATGTGGTGCGCTTTCCTGTCTCGCCAGACGTCCACTTCAATCCGTTTCGAGAGTGCATTGGTTACCGATACGCCGACGCCATGCAGACCGCCTGAAAAGGCATAGGCACTGTCGTTCCCCTTGGTGAATTTTCCCCCGGCGTGCAGGCGGGTAAAAACGATTTCCACGGTCGGTACTTTTTCTTCCGGATGCATGCCGACGGGAATGCCGCGCCCGTCGTCTTCCACGCTGATGCTGCCGTCGGTTTCCAGGGTCACCAGGATGTTTTTGCAGAAGCCGCCGATGGCCTCGTCGGACGCGTTGTCGATGACTTCTGTCACGATATGCAGCGGGTTTTCCGTACGCGTATACATGCCGGGACGTTGCCGGACAGGTTCAAGCCCTTTCAGTACCTTGATCGATTCTTCGCTGTAGGTGGATTTTTTTTCTGCCATATCTTTGCTGGTTTGTCTCCGCAAGCCGCCGGCCGATGGTTCCGGTTTTGCATGGCCGTTATCGTAAACCCGAAACCGGCCGTTTCCTGTTGAGGAGGGTTAAAACCGCTATTTGCCATGAAGGCCTGTTTTTTTCCTCTTTTTCCGCATCGGTTGACATGCTTTTTGTCGCAGCCGGTATCCTGTATGGAAAAACGGAAGTATAAGTCAATTTGAAACGAATCGACGGTTGTTGTGGCACGAAAACCGTTTTCTGCCAGCTTGCGGAGACGATGAAAGTCTTACTTGTTGATATTATTGGAATTCCTGTCCGTTTACATTGCAGATGGGCTGATTTTTAGATATAATTGGTGCTTTATTACGGTTTCGTCCATTTTTTTGGATGGCACGGGGTGTTGAAATCATGATATGGGCTTTAGCCCATTTTTTTTTCATTATGCCCCCGGTGCCGCCGCAAACAGCATGGCTTGCCGTCCCCGGCGGGATGGCCGGCCCGAACGGAAATTGAACGGGAGCAGACTTTGTTGCAGGAACTGGTTGAAAAGACGGTCAATGGCTGCGGGTACGATCTGGTTGATCTGGAGAGGGCGCCCGGTGGCATTTTGCGTGTGTATATCGATTTTTTGCCTGACGGGTCTGATCGTGGAAACATTACGGTGGACGATTGCGAAAAAGTCAGTCATCAGCTCTCCCATGTGCTGATGGTCGAAGATGTCGATTATGACAGGCTGGAAGTGTCGTCGCCCGGACTGGACCGTCCGCTGAAAAAAATGCAGGACTTCATACGTTTTGCCGGAATGGAAGCGCATGTCAGATTGCGCAGGCCGGTGACAGGTATGGGAAACCGGAAGTCGTTTCAGGGGATTCTTTTGCCGCCCGAAGGGGATGAACTGGCGCTGGAGTTCGAGGGGGACGACAGGGAAAACAATTCGGTTTTACATTTTACGATCGCTGACATAGACAAGGCACGATTGGTGCCGCAGGTGAATTTTAGGAGCCGCAAAGCATGAGTGTCGAAATTCTGCAATTGGTTGATGCGCTGGCGCGCGAAAAGAACGTGAGCAAGGAAATTGTCCTGGGTGCGCTTGAGCATGCTTTGGCACTTGCCACGAAGAAACGTTATCCGGGAGATGTCGATATCCGTGTCGCCATCGACCGCCAGACCGGTGATGTCGAAACTTTCCGCCGGTGGCATGTCGTTCCGGATGAGGCGGGATTGCAGCAGCCGGATCAGGAAATGCTCTATTTCGAGGCGAAAGAGCAGTTTCCCGATATCGAAGTGGGCGATTACATCGAGGATCATGTCGAGTCCGTCGATCTGGGGCGTCGTTTCGCCCAGGATACGAAGCAGATCGTCTTGCAGCGTATCCGGGATGCGGAACGTGAACAGATTCTCCAGGATTTTCTGGATCGCGGCGATTCGCTGGTGACCGGGACGGTCAAACGGATGGAACGGGGCGATGCCATCGTGGAATCCGGCAAGGTGGAAGCGCGCTTGCCGCGCGACCAGATGATTCCCAAGGAAAATCTCCGGGTCGGCGACCGTGTGCGTGCCTATATCCTGCGCGTGGAACGCGGCGCCCGCGGCCCGCAGGTCATCCTGTCACGTACGGCACCGGAATTCATCGTCCGGCTGTTCGAGCTGGAAGTGCCGGAAATCGAGCAGGGGCTTCTTGAAATCAAATCGGCGGCCCGCGATCCCGGCGTTCGCGCCAAGATCGCCGTTTATACCAGCGACAAGCGGATCGATCCGATCGGTACCTGTGTCGGCATGCGCGGTTCGCGTGTTCAGGCCGTTACCGGTGAATTGGGGGGTGAACGGGTCGATATCGTTTTGTGGTCGGAAGATCCGGCGCAGTTCGTGATCGGTGCACTGGCTCCGGCCAATGTGACCTCGATTGTGGTCGATGAGGACAAACATGCGATGGATGTCATCGTCGATGAGGAAAATCTGGCGATTGCTATCGGCAGAAGTGGACAGAACGTCCGTCTGGCGACCGAATTGACCGGCTGGAAAATCAATATCATGACAGCGGAAGAGTCTGCCGACAAGACGGCACTGGAAAAAGCCGAGTTGCAGAAACTGTTCATGGAAAAACTCGATGTCGATTCGGAAGTGGCGGATATTCTGATCGAGGAGGGGTTCACGTCGCTGGAAGAAATCGCTTATGTACCGATTGCCGAAATGCTCGAGATCGAGGCGTTTGACGAGGAAACCGTCAACGAGATCCGTCATCGTGCCCGCGATGCCCTGATTACCGAGGCGATCGTGTCCGAAGAAGGAATGGCCGGCATGGAAGAGGCGCTGTCGGGGCTGGAAGGCATGAGCCGCAATGTGGCCGGCAAGCTGGGACTGGCCGGCGTCAAGACGCTGGAACGTTTTGCCGGACTGGCCTATGACGAATTCGGGGCCATTCTGGCGTTGCCGGTCGATCGTGCCCGCCAGTTGCTGGAAAACGGGTTTGCCGATGTGACGGATGAAGAGATGAAGCTGATCGATGCGAAATACGATGATGATGCGAAAGAATTGCAGGCCCGTGCCTGGAAACTGATGGAATCCAGATAAGGTCTTTTTGCGTCCCGTTACCGGATTTGCCGCATCTATTAGAAGAAAGAGGAATGAATGGCGATTAACAATGTAGCCCAATTTGCTGCCGAACTGAATATGCCTTCCGACGTGCTGTTGAAGCAGTTGCGTGATGCCGGTGTGGAAAAAAATTCAATCAACGACACCTTGAGCAAGGAAGACAAGGATAAACTGCTGAGCTATCTGCGCGGTGCACATGGCGTACCGACAGGAGAAAAGCGTAAAATTTCGTTGACCCGCAAGGAGACGAGCGAAATCAAGCAGGCTGATGCCACCGGCAAATCCCGCACGATCCAGGTTGAGGTCAGAAAAAAACGGACATTTGTCAAACGGGACGAACAGGCTCTCCGTTCGGAAATAGAACAGAGAAAAGCGATTCCTCCGGTCATCGACGAAGCCGAAAAACAGCGGCGTGCCGAGGAAGCGCGCCGCCAGGCCGAACTGATCGCGCGACAGGAAGCCGAATTGCGCGAAAAACAGGCCCGACTGGCGAAAATGGAGGCCGAAAAACAGGCACGCCTGAAAGCGGAAGAAGCGGCGCGGCTCGAGGTGGAAGCGCTGAAACGGAAAGAGGCCGAACAGCGCGAGACTGAACGGATAGAAATGGAAAAACGGCAATTGGCTGCCGAGGAAAAGGCAGCGGCTGAAGCGGCAAAGAAAGCGGAAATGGCAAGAATGGCTGAAGAGGCGGCACAGGCCGAAAAGGCGAGAAAGGAAGCGGAAGCGCAGCGGATCAAACGGGCCGAAGAGGCCGAGCGTGCGCGCAAGGCTGTCGAGGATGAAGTCGCCCAGATCAAGGCCATGATGAGCGGTACCCGGAAAGTCGTCAAACAGCCGCCCAAGCAGGCGCCTGCACCGGCAGCACCTCAGGCGGCCGCGGCGGAAAACAGGGACAATGCGAAAAAAACGGGCACTCTGTCAAAACCGGTACAGCAGCCGGCCGCAGCCAAACCGGCGGACAAGAAATCTTCTTCCGGAAAACCGGACAAGAAATCATCTGCCGACAAGAAAGCGGCCAGAACGGCTGGCTGGCAGGAAGAATCCGGCAAGAAACGCGGTTCCGGCCTGAAAACGCGAGGGGGTGATTCCCAGGGGGGGCGTGAAGGGGGCTGGCGAAGCAATTCGGGCGGGCCGAAAGGACGCCGTCATGCACCGGTCGTCGAGCGCGAAAGCAATTTCCATCAGCCCACAGAGGCTATTGTTCATGATGTCTATGTGCCGGAAACGATCACTGTTGCCGAACTGGCTCACAAGATGGCCGTCAAGGCTTCCGAAGTGATCAAGCAGCTGATGAAACTGGGTCAGATGGTGACCATCAATCAGGTGCTTGATCAGGAAACGGCCATGATTCTGGTCGAGGAAATGGGGCATCGTGCTTTTGCCGCCAAGATTCAGGATGTTGAATCGCAACTGGAAGAAATCGGCAAGAACGACAATGCCGAGCTGTTGCCGCGTGCGCCGGTCGTGACCGTCATGGGCCATGTCGACCACGGCAAGACTTCGCTTCTGGATTACATCCGCCGTACGAAGATCGCTTCCGGTGAGGCGGGCGGTATCACGCAACATATCGGCGCCTATCATGTCAGGACCGAACGCGGTATCGTGACGTTCCTTGATACACCGGGACATGAGGCGTTTACGGCCATGCGTGCGCGGGGGGCAAAAGCGACCGATATCGTCATTCTGGTGGTGGCCGCCGACGACGGTGTCATGCCGCAGACCAAGGAAGCGATCGCCCATGCGAAGGCCGCCGGAGTGCCGATCGTAGTCGCGATCAACAAGGTGGACAAACAGGGCGCCAATGTCAATCGCGTGACGCAGGAACTGGTTGCCGAACAGGTCGTACCGGAGGAATACGGTGGCGATTCCCCGTTTGTGCCTGTTTCCGCCAAAACAGGGCAGGGTATCGATTCGCTGCTGGAAAACGTGCTCTTGCAGGCCGAAATTCTGGAACTGAAGGCCCCGGTCGATGCCATGGCGAAAGGAATCGTGATCGAGGCGCGTCTGGACAAGGGGCGCGGACCGGTGGCGACTGTGCTGGTCCAGTCGGGAACACTGCATCGGGGCGATGTCGTACTGGCCGGGCCGGAATACGGCCGCGTCCGTGCCATGCTGGATGAAAACGGCAAGGCCATTACCGAGGCCGGCCCCAGTATTCCGGTCGAAATCCAGGGACTGACGGGTGTTCCGTCCGCCGGGGAGGAAATTATCGTTTTGAACGATGAACGCAAGGCTCGCGAAATCGGCCTGTTCCGTCAGGGCAAGTTCCGTGATGTCAAGCTGGCCAAGCAGCAGGCAGCCAAACTGGAAAACATGTTCGACCAGATTGCGGAAGGCGAGGTCAAGACACTGCCGCTGATTATCAAGACCGACGTTCAGGGATCGCAGGAAGCGTTGTCCGCATCGCTTCTGAAACTGTCCAACGACGAAGTGCGCGTTCAGGTCGTTCATGCTGCCGTCGGCGGCATTACCGAAACGGACGTCAATCTGGCGCTGGCTTCCAAGGCGGTCATTATCGGTTTCAATACCCGTGCGGACGCCCAGGCCCGTCATCTGGCGGAAACGAGCGGTGTCGATATCCGTTATTACAATATCATTTACGACGCGATCGACGATGTGAAAGCGGCCATGTCCGGCATGCTGGCCCCGGAAAAACGCGAACATGCCCTGGGTCTGGTCGAAATCAGGCAGGTCATCATGGTCAGTCGCGTCGGTGCGATCGCCGGCTGTTTTGTGACGGAAGGCCTTGTCCGCCGCGGTTCGCCGGTTCATCTGTTGCGTGACAATGTGGTGATCTGGTCAGGTGAAATCGATTCGCTCAAACGCTTCAAGGATGATGTGAAAGAGGTCAAGGCCGGTTTCGAGTGTGGTTTGACCCTGAAAAATTACAATGACATCAAGGTCGGTGACCAGATCGAGGTGTATGAAATCCAGGAAATTGCCCGTTCCCTGTGATTTTTCTCCCGTGTGGCCTTGAATTTGGGGTATTGTAATGACTGGGGTTAATTTTTGAAGGGAGTGGATCATGGCAAGACATAGCAAATCGATTCCCGGCCGCAGCTTGCGTGTGGCTGACCAGATCCAGCGCGATCTGTCCGATATCATTTTTTCGGAACTGAAAGATCCGAATGTCGGGATGGTGACGATTACGGAAGTGAAACTCACGCCCGATTATGCGAATGCCAAGGTGTATTTCACGATGCTGGACGATGATCCCGAAACGGTGAAAAGAACGCTGGATAGCCTGCACCATGCATCCGGGTTCATCCGGATGCAGCTGGGCAAGCGGCTTCATATCCATACCCTGCCCTATTTGTCTTTCGTCTATGACAATTCGATTGCGCAGGGTGTGGCGTTGTCCCATCTGATCGACGTGGCCAATTCCGAACGTGCCAAGGACGATGGCGGCGATCTCTGACGCTGTCGCCGGGTTAAAGCCGGCCGATTTCACCGAGGTATCCGTTATTCATGAATGATCCGGTTTCAGCCAGAAAAAAACGCATCGATATCGATGGTGTGTTGTTGCTGGACAAGCCGGCCGGTTTATCCAGCAACGATGCGCTAATTCGTGTCAAACGGATATTCCATGCCAAGAAGGCCGGCCATACCGGAACGCTGGATCCGTTTGCGACCGGTTTGTTGCCGCTGTGTTTCGGGGAGGCAACCAAGTTTTCACAGGATCTGCTGGACGCTGACAAGACGTATGAAACGGTCGTCCATCTGGGTGTGCAGACGACGACCGGCGACACGGAAGGCGACATTGTCATGGCCAGCGAGGTGCATGGTTTGACAAGGGACGGAATCGAAGCGGTTCTTTCCCGTTTCAGGGGAAACATATTACAGGTTCCTCCCATGTATTCCGCGCTGAAACGCGACGGCAAGCCTTTGTACGAGTACGCCCGGGCGGGGCTCGAGCTGGAACGGGAAGCACGGCCGGTGACGGTTCATGAACTGGTTTTGCTGGACTGTTTCCCGCCGTTTCTCACGTTGCAGGTGACGTGCAGCAAGGGAACGTATATCCGTGTGCTGGGCGAAGACATCGGCAGGGCTCTCGGATGCGGTGCGCATCTGAAATCTCTCCGCCGGACAAGGGTCGGGACGCTGACGCTGGCTTCCGCCGTGACGCTGGACGGACTGGCAAGAATGGCGGAAACGGGTGACGGCCATCCGGCCAGGGTACTGGAACCGGTGGATTATCTGCTCTCGTCTTTTCCGTCAGTCAGGCTCGATGCCACACAGACGAACCGGTTCAGAAACGGGCAGCGTCTGTCGGCAGTCCGGGAAGCGATCGATGTGTCTGCCGGGCCGGGCCGTCGCCGTGTTTATGCTGCGGAAAGCGGTGTTTTTCTGGGAACGGCGCAATTGCGTTCCGATGGTGTGCTGGCACCGGAGAGACTGGTGTCGCTGGCCCGTTTTTCCGAACACTGAATATTTCCGGAAAAAACCGGGCAATTCGTCTGTCGGGCCGCCAGCTGGCGGCGGGTGCGTCCGCAAGCCGTTTTATTTCCGTATTGTGTGAAGCCGGAAAACAGACGCGTGCTAAAATAACCAGTTATCCTTTTTTTCAATTTCTCGAGTTTTTATGTCTGAAACCAAACGCGCTATCCGCAACGTCGCGATTATCGCGCACGTCGATCACGGCAAAACCACACTGGTCGATCAGTTGTTGCGTCAATCCGGAACTTTCCGTGAAAATCAGGCCGTCAGTGAACGGGTGATGGATTCCAATGATCTGGAAAAGGAACGCGGGATCACCATTCTCGCCAAAAACTGTGCCGTGGAATATCAGGGAACGCATATCAATATTGTCGATACGCCGGGGCATGCCGATTTCGGTGGCGAGGTAGAACGTGTCCTGTCGATGGTCGACGGTGTCCTGTTGCTGGTGGATGCCGTCGAAGGGCCGATGCCGCAAACGCGTTTCGTGACGCGCAAGGCGCTTGGTCTGGGATTGAAACCGATTGTCGTCATCAACAAGATCGACCGTCCTGGTGCCCGTCCCGACTGGGTCATCAATGCCACTTTCGAACTGTTCGACAAGCTGGGGGCGACCGAGGAACAGCTCGATTTTCCGGTGATTTATGCCTCCGGACTGAACGGGTATGCCGGTCTGGACGAAAATATCCGTTCCGGCGACATGAGGCCACTGTTCAATGCCATTCTGGAATACGTCCCGGTCCGGGATGCCGATCCCGACGGTCCGTTCCAGATGCAGATTTCCTCACTCGACTATTCTTCCTATGTCGGCAAGATCGGCATCGGCCGTATCAATCGCGGCCGGGTCAAACCGCTGCAGGATATCGTTGTCATGAACGGGCCGGAATCGACGCCTGTCAAGGCCCGTATCAATCAGGTGCTCTCTTTCAAGGGGCTGGAACGCAAGGTGATCGATGAAGCGTCGGCAGGTGATATTGTCCTGATCAACGGGGTCGAGGATATCGATATCGGTTCGACGATCTGCGATCCGGAACATCCCGATGCCCTGCCGATGCTGACAGTGGATGAACCGACCCTGACGATGAATTTTATGGTCAATACTTCTCCGTTTGCCGGACGGGAAGGCAAATTCGTGACCAGTCGCCAGTTGCGTGAACGGCTTGAACGCGAACTGAAATCGAATGTGGCGCTCCGGGTGGCACCGACCGATGACGATACGGTTTTCGAAGTGTCCGGCCGTGGTGAATTGCATTTGACGATTCTGATCGAAAACATGCGGCGGGAGGGGTATGAACTGGCCGTTTCGCGTCCACGGGTGGTGTACAAAACGATCGACGGGGTCAGGCACGAACCGTATGAAGCGCTGACGGTCGATGTGGACGAGGCGCATCAGGGCGGTGTCATGGAAGAACTGGGACGCCGTCGTGGCGAGTTGCAGGACATGCAGCCCGACTCCAAGGGACGTGTCCGGCTGGAATACCGGATTCCCGCCCGCGGGCTGATCGGTTTCCAGAGTGAATTCATGACCCTGACACGGGGTACCGGCATCATGAGCCACGTTTTCGATGATTATTATCCGGTCGATCCGAACCGGCCCGATACCGGAGGACGCCGAAACGGTGTGCTGATCTCGCAGGAGGACGGTGCGGCCGTCGCCTATGCCTTGTGGAAACTGCAGGATCGCGGGCGGATGTTCGTCAGCCATAACGATCCGGTTTATGAAGGCATGATCATCGGCATCCATTCCCGTGAAAACGATATTGTCGTCAATCCGATCAAGGGAAAACAGCTGACCAATATCCGGGCTTCCGGCACCGACGAAGCCGTTCGCCTGGTACCGCCGATCCAGATGTCGCTCGAATATGCCGTCGAGTTCATCGAGGATGACGAACTGGTGGAAATCACGCCGAAAAGTATCCGGTTGCGCAAGCGTTACCTGTCGGATATCGACCGCAGGCGGGCGAACCGGTCGTCTTAGGTATCGGGTGTTGCTGCCGTATGCAAAAAAGGAGCCGAAAGGCTCCTTTTTTGCATGGGCACAAGGGAAACAGGTGGAAATATTGCAGAAATTTTGCCGGTAAAGCCAATGAAAAGGAAGCGGACCGGAAGAGTCTTGTTGCCACACCAATTGCATGGCGACATGATTTGCCGGCACTGCAGGCAGCATACATACGGATACTTGTCGGTTTTTCCACCTGTCCGGTCCGGTAATGGAAAAAGGAAAAAATACCGGGTTTTCTGTGGCAGGCGGGAATGGCGCTACAGAGGATCGCCGGTCGGCCCGCTTGCTTAAACGTTCCGTCCGACAGAGGTTCAGGGCAGGGAAGGACAGGGCTGACACTACTTGGTCATTTCGGTTTCCGTTAAAAACGTCATCTTGAAATAGTTGTTTGGGCGCGACATGGGAAAAAATTTTTTCGGTCGGAGCCGGCGGAAAAACAGGAATTGCCGGGTTTGCTTAACTTCAATAAAAAAGAAAATAAATCCGGTTTTTTTCGTTTTTCTGTTGATTTTGTCCATAAATAATCCGAATATGATCCGGTAATCTTTTTAATCGGTGACTGGCGGAAATTTTTGTCCGGTTCACGTAGGGGAGATGGACACTTTTTTTCTTGACACATCTGTGACGCGCTTGTTTAATGCATGAAACCTGGCTTGTCCCGGATAACTATCAATTAATTGTGGGGGTTGTTGCGTGAATAAAACAGAACTTATTGATCATATCGCCAAATCCGCTGACATTTCCAAGGCAGCTGCCGCTCGTTCTTTGGAAGCCGTCATGGATGCGATTACGGAAACGTTGAAAAACAACGGTAGTGTGACACTGGTCGGTTTCGGAACCTTCAGTGTGGGTGAACGTGCCGCCCGTTCCGGTCGCAATCCGCGTACCGGAGAGGAAATCAAGATCGCGTCGGCCAAAGTTCCCAAATTTAAGGCTGGCAAATTGTTGAAAGATGCAGTAAACTAACGCTTCTTTCGACGGAGCTGAAAAACGTCCGGTCTGACTGAAAAGATTGTTTTAAAATTTTATTGACAATTTTTCAGAAAGCAGTTTAGAATAACGTTCTTTAGCGACATGACAAACGTCGAGTTTGACTGGCTAGGTAAGTGAAATGGGTGCTTAGCTCAGTTGGTAGAGCGGCGCCCTTACAAGGCGTAGGTCGGGAGTTCGAGGCTCTCAGCACCCACCAAGCGGTCAGACAGAAAAAGTTTTAGGAGTGGTAGTTCAGTTGGTTAGAATATCGGCCTGTCACGCCGGGGGTCGCGGGTTCGAGTCCCGTCCACTCCGCCACAAACTGGAAAAGGCGAACATTACGTTCGCCTTTTTTTTATCGTTTTTGAATCACATCTTAATGGGCAGAAATCGCCATGCTCGAGTTTATACGCAATCACAAACGTCTGACTCAAATCATTCTTCTGGTTTTCATCATTCCTTCCTTTATATTCGTCGGCGTCGAAGGATACAAACGTCTGGGTGACGGCGATGCCGTTGCCAAAGTCGATGGCAAGTCCATTACCCAGCAGGAATGGGACAGCGCGCAGCGCGAACAGGCTGAACGGCTTCGTCAGCGTGCCGCAGCACAGGGACAGCCGTTCGATTCCAAATGGATCGAATCGCCACGGTTCAAATGGACGGTATTGCAGAATCTGGTTACGAGAAAAGTGTTGCTTGCGACTTTGAACAAGGAAAACCTGACTGTGCCGGAGCAGATCGTTTTGCAGAAGATCCGTGAAATTCCCGGCCTGATCGGAGAAGACGGCAGACTGAACGAAGCCCGTTACAAGGAAGCGCTGGCGGCACAGGGACTCAATCCGGATATGCATTTCGCCCTGATGCGTCAGGATCTGGCGATGCAACAGATTGCCGCGCCGGTCGAATTTTCCTCGTTTGAACCGAAAGAAGTCGTTTCACGGATCTGGAATCTTTTCGAACAGGAAAGGGAAGTGCAGCGTCGGGTATTCGATGCGGCGGCCTATCGCGGCAAGGTCAAGGTCACGGAGGATGAACTCACCGCTTTCTACAAGGCGCATGAAGCGCAGTTCACCATTCCCGAACATGCCGATGTCGAACTCGTCGTGCTCGATATGCCGGCCGTTGAAAAGAATGTGAAAATCACCGACGCCGATCTCCAGAGCTATTATGCACAGAACAAGGAACGTTTCTCGGTTCCCGAAGAACGTCGGGCACAGCATATCCTGATCGCTGCACCGAAAACCGCTTCCGATTCCGAAAAAGCGGATGCCAGAAAGAAAGCGGAAGACTTGCTTGCCCAGTTGAAGGCCGATCCTTCCCGTTTTGCCGAATTGGCCAAGGCCAATTCCCAAGATCCGGGTTCGGCCCAGAAAGGGGGCGATCTCGGTTACTTTACCCGCGGCAAGATGGTCAAGCCGTTCAACGATGCCGTTTTCGGCATGAAAAAAGGGGATATCAGCGATCTGGTCCAGACGGATTTCGGTTATCACATTATTACCGTGACCGATATCAAACCGGCTGTCGCCAAGCCGCTGGCCCAGGTGAAAGATGGGGTGATGCAGGAACTGAAGCGTCAGCTGACCGGCAAGAAATTCGCTGAAATGTCGGAAACGTTTTCCAATACGGTTTACGAAAAACCGGACAGTTTGAAACCTGTCGCCGAAGCACTGAAACTGACAGTACATACTTTCCCGAATCTGGCCCGCGATCCGGCGATCGCGTCCCGGCAGAATCCGATGCTCGCCAATGAAAAACTCTTGCAGGCGATTTTCTCGGATGATGCCGTCAAGGGAAAACACAATACCGAAGCGGTGGAAGTCGCTCCCCAGGTTCTGGTCGCAGCCCGTATTGTCAAACATTATCCGGCAGAGCTGACGCCGTTTGAAAAGGTCAAATCCGTGGTGACGGAACAGGTCACAGGCGAAAAAGCAATGGTATTGGCCCGCGAAGCGGGAGAAGCCGAACTGGCCCGGTTGAAAGATGGTGGAGCTCCGTCGGGATTTTCACCTGCCATCATGGTTTCCCGCCAGAAAATCTCGATGGCGGGCCGGGCCGATATGGCGCCGATCATGAAGGCCGATGTAACGAAACTGCCGGCTTATGTCGGTGTCGATGTGGCGCCGAACGGTTATGTGATTTACCGTATCACCAAGGTCGTGAAACCGGAAAAAACGGACAAGAATCTGCGTGAAGTGATGAGTCGCCAGATGACGAACGTCATGGCCCAGCAGGAACTGGCCGCTTATCTGGAATATCTGAGACAGCAGGCCAAGGTCGAGATTCTGGTCAAGAATCCTGACGGAGAAACCGCCGAAGCGGCAGCCGGGACCGATCGGTAATGGGTGGAAAGGGACGTGATGACACAACAGATCAGTGATAATCCGTATCTGAAAGATCTGGGACTGGAATTGCTCAGCATGGAAAACGGTACGGCCGAAGTCGGTATCCGTTTGCAGGAGCAGCATATGAACAGCTGGCAGGTCATGCATGGCGGTATCATCATGACGCTTCTGGATGCCTGTATGGCTCGTGCGGCCCGTTCCCTCGTGCCGGAGCTGACGTCGGCCGCCACCGTGGAAATGAAAACGAGTTTTTTCCAGCCGGGTGGCAAAATCAGCCAGCATATCGTCGCACGGGGAAGAGTGCTTCACCGGTCGACGACCATGTATTATTGTGAAGGCGAGATATGGAATGGCGATGCCCTGATCGCCAAATCAATGGGAACGTTCAAGGTTTTTCGCCGCAACGATATTGCTCGCCGGTTGAAAATGACGTCCTCGAAACATCTGCAGGTTGAAGAACAGTAAGAGACCCCGGAGCATGGGAGAAACAGACTGTCATGCCGTTTTCCTGATATTTCCGGGAACGTTCGTGCCAGCCTGTTTGCCGGTTCCGATATAAAAAGTCAGTATTTGTCCGGATTGTTGCCGGCTTGTGGATTCATGACAACTCGCCGGTTCCCGTTTTGCCGGCAGCAAGGCCGGTTGCCTGTCGGTTCGCAAAGCTGTCGGGCATTGTATTGTCCGTGCAGTGTCCGGGCATTTTTGGCAACGGATATGCGGATGAAAGTTTCTCGTTTGGCGCGACCTGGAGCCGACCCGGCCGAAAATCCTCCTCCGCTCCCTTCAGGCCACGAACAGACGGAATATTGTCAGGCGGGTATTTTCTGTGGGCTCCGGGATAACAGACCTGTATTCTTCATGACCAGATATTCTCATGAATTCTGTCGTCAATCCGGATTTCCTTTTGCCGGTTGATATGCGCGTCGTCAGCGGCATATCCTATGGCAAGGAAGCAGGTGAACTCATATTCTTCCGGAGCACCGACAATCCGTTTGACGTGTCCGGATTCGTCGCCGACAGGAATCCGGAAAGCGCATGACAGTCCTTCGGCTGTCGCCGCCAGCAGAATGTTTTCGACGGCAGCCCATGCCGAGGCGAAGAAATTGAGCGAACTCTGGTCGGCCGGCTGGCAAAGTGGATAATGTCTCTGGCGGAAAAAAGGGAGCACAAGGCAGTTGCTCTGAATCAGCATCCGTTGCTGCTTGGGCAGTGCATCCAGAAACATGGCATACGCATCCGGGTCCATCGTGCCGGCGGCGGCATCCAGTGTGGTCTGCTGGATGATCCGGGTGTTTTTCGCCACAGTAGATACAAGAGGGGCGATATTCTCACGGCCCCGTACGACGACGAATTCGAGTTGCCGCAAATGGTCGTTGCTGGGGGCCATAAATGCCGCCGCAAGTACTTTTTTCAGAACATCATGGCTGACTTCGCGTGTGGAAAAGTCGCGGACAGTACGTCTTTTTTTCAGAACATCATAAAATTCCATCGTTGGATCCTTTCGGTTTCTTGTGAAATATTGCGATAATAATAACAAGGCCACTTGCCGGAAATTTGCGTCATATTTGTGAATAGTTGTCGTATATTTGCAAGAAACCGCTTGTCGTAATGGAAAAAACCGTTATCCCGTATACGCTGCCAGAAGTTGAGAATCATTCTTTTTTTTTTATAGACCGAAGCATTCCGCTATCCGTAGAAGCCGGGCTTCACCGTCATGATGCCTGGGAGCTATATTGTGTCACACATGGTTACGGAAACAGATTTGCCGGAGATACCTTGCAACCGTTTTCGGCAGGCGATGTGGCGTTGATTCCTCCGTCAATGGTTCACTACTGGAACTATGTCCTTTCCTCGGCGGATGCTTTCGGAAATATCCGTTATCTGATGGTCGCATTCAGCCACTCGTTTGTGCAAAATTGTGTGAAAGTGTTTCCCGAATTGCGCAATAGACTGTCGGGATTGGCATATCCGGTCGATGCACTGAAGTTCGGTACTTCGACGGCAGTGATGATCCGCGATATTCTGGAAAAAATGGCAGGTATGGACGAATTGGGGAGGTTGTGTGAAATGTTGCGCCTTCTTCCTGTCGTGTTTCTTTCATTTGACCATACTGTCGCCGGAAAACATGTCCGGATGGAGCGGAGTATAAGACGGATGCCGCGTATCTCGGCCTATGTTATGGCCCATTATATGCATCCGATTTCGTTGGACGAGATTGCCGCCGAAGTCGGAATGAACCGTTCGGCTTTCTGTTCGTTTTTCAGGCGTGCCAAGGGGATGACTTTTGTCCAGTTCGTTACCCGGTATCGTCTTGATACAGCATGTGAATTGCTGAAACATTCCGAAAAACGGGTTTCAGAGATAGCTTATCTGGTAGGCTTTAACGATTTTCCACATTTTGTTCGAGTATTTACGAAGGTTCTGGGCCAATCTCCCAGAAAATACCGGAAACGGTTCCGTCCTTCCGGTTTCCATCCGCAGGATGTTTCCGAAGTACCGGGAGGCAGAACCAACATTCGTGTTTGATGTCCCGGCCGGGATAACCGGGGTATTTTCAGGCGTACCTGAAAAAACGAACCAAAAACAGCGTCGCGATTTGCCGGAAACAAAAAGTCCGCGAAAACAGGGCGGAACGAAAGGATCGGATGTTGTCCGGCATGGCCGGAATGCCGACAGGATGCTGGCCGTAGAAAGAATTCTTGCCGGTTGTACCTTTTTTCCGGAGGGTCAGTTTTCGGGATAAGGCATGGGGATATTGTCGTTCAGATTCAGGAATCCCTTGATGATCCGCCAGGCATACCATGCCCAGGCCAGTACCCAGATGATGAAAGCGACGGGAATGCCGATCAGGGTAAAGTACAGGATCCATCCCAGCGCTCCCCAGATGAAGTACCACCAGAAAGACCGGATTTGCCAGGTATGGTGCGTATAGACGAATGTATTGACCGCTTTCGGCCGGGCCAGATAGTTCAGGATGAGGGGGATGAACGACAGCATTCCCAGTGTCAGCAGAAAACATACGGCATGGAACACATAAAGCCACCAGGCGGTGGCACGCAATGTATTGATATAAGGGGAGTGGTAAATTTCACTTGCCATGATGGTCCTTTCAATATGACGGATATTCTTTGGATCGGAAATGGAGAAGGAAGTTTTCCCTGAAAGGAAAAAGTCTTTTGTCCTATATCGGAATATAAACGGAAAGGCCTGGCAAAAGATTCGGATGATATGCCTGACGGGTACCGGTACGGAACTGTGCAACGGAATTATGTGCCGCTTGCCGCATGAATGAATTGTTTTTCCCGGTTTTCAGAGAGCGGGAAACAACACATCTTTTCAGATCCGTTTCGAAAAGCTGACAGAACAACACGACAGGTTACCTTTAAGGTTCGGTAAGTATAAACGATTACAGGGAGTTGTAAAAATCATACAGTTGATATGCTGTTATGAAAATCAACGGATCGGCTAACAGGCATTAACGGACACACAAAAACAGGTAAACAAAACAAATTGCCATCCTATATTTATTCAAAGTAGACAAGCTGTTAATGATACCGAAGTATCTTCGTAACAGACAAGGAATGTGGGTTTTATCACACAAAAACAGATTTCATGATTTATCAATTAAATCAGTGTGTTGGAAAAAATGAAATGTCCGTTAATGCCTGATTGCGGACATTAAGAAGCATAAAAGGAGGGAACAGAATCGCCATCCGTGAAGGAAAGAGGCGAAGATGAGAAGAAGAAAGAAAATCCCGGATTATACGAAAAAGGCATGGCCGATCGAAACAGGAAACACATGCGGGAGATTCCGCATGACTTTACTGGGAGCGGCGCTATGCCTGATTTTTCCGGTACTGGCAACAGGTACAGAATACACAGGCCAGATTACAGGAGAGCAGACATTCAGCGACGGCGATACCGTACATGTCACAACCGGCCCGGCGATTCTGCATGACTGGTCAAAAAACAAGGTTCCATCGCAGACCATCAGCGGGACCGGCAAAATTGACGTGACCGCAGGTCAGGAGGAGCCATCTCCAACAAATACACGAGCGGACACGATCCTTTTACCCAGACATTCGAAATCGATCTGGGGACAGTGACGGGTTCCTCGAACGTCATCTCCAATAGCGGCAACTATAACTACAATACATCCGATTCCGGTGTCCAGACATTCCAGAATATCGACAAGATCGTCGTGACAAGCAAAACCGGAGCCGGTATTGTCAATTCGAACGGAGGGCACCAGACAGTCAACGGGAAAATCGGTTCCATCGAAACATCCTACGACACCGGTGACAGTACGGCGAAAGGGATATCCAATACCGGGAACGGAAACATCAAACTGGACAACAGCAAGCAATACATCCATTCAGTCGGCAATATCGGTTCGGCCGAAGCCCGTTTCGGCGTCGGCATTCTTTCCCAGCAGGCAGCCCATCAGGAGATTGGTTCCGTAGGCGACATCTATGCACGGACTTACGGTATCCAGAATACACTCGTCGATATCGGAGACCAGATCATCGGTTCAGTCGGAACGATCGACGTCGGCTATGCCAATGCCGGCAAAATAGTCGGCGCAGCCATTTACAGCCAGTCCAATACCGGAAACACAGTGGACAACGACAAAGGCGGAGTACCGTTGGCCGGGAAACAAGTCATCGGAATGAAAGGCGATATCAAGACACTCAATGCCTATGGTATCCGCAATCTGGGAGGCGTACAGAAAATCACGGCGCTCAGACAAGGAGGAATTACCATCGATGCCCGGGGAGATGAGAGCCTCACCGACACGCCGGTATATGCCCTTGCCGTAAAATCGGCCTCATACAATTACATGACAGAAGCCCATGCCGATACAGCCCTGAAAGGTTCTTTCGATATCGCTCATGGAGATGTCCTGATAGCTCACGAAGTGAAAAATGGCGTGATCAACAGAGGAATCCTGAGACTGAAACAGGGAGATACAACCTACGAAAAAAGCGACGGGACAGTAGGAGTGGACAACGCCCTGACCCTGCATGACAGCACTTTCCAGGTAGACAAGGAATCCATACTGGAAATGGATGACAAAGGGTACAACATCATAACAGGGAAACAGAAAATAGACGTTCAGGGAACATACCGTGGCAACGGGACATTCATCTTCCGTTCAGACAATACAGTTCTTTCATCCGGCACACAGCAGTCGGAAGCGGCAACAATCGACGGCGGGCCCGTGCTGTTAAAAACAGTGACACGTTCTGACAGCGGTACGCAAAGTACCGTCAATATCCAGTATGGTGAAACCGGAAAATACACCAGTGACAACGTCCAGTCGAAAGAAGAAGCCTTCTCGCTGCTGAAAGGAGCGGCCAACAAAATCTACGTCAATGAAGGCATAGAAAACATAGGAGGAGGACAAAACGCCGCAGGAAAAGTCTATATGCGGGAAGGAAAAATCCATTCCTGGAGCGCCAACTACTATTTCGACAAGACCGGTGTCGTACAGGGCAAAGACGGCATATCGGAAAGCGATTATACCTGGGAAGGAACCATTGACCGTCTGGAAGACAAAGAAACCTCGACGATGACAGGAATAGACGCATCGGCGATGATCAACTACTTTGCGTGGAGACAGGAAACAGAAACCCTGAGCCAGAGACTGGGAGACATCAGGAACTACCCGCGCCAGCAAGGAGGTTGGGCACGCGTCTATGCGGCGCGCAGCAAATACGACAAGGGCAACCACTACTTCAGAAACGACTACCGTGCCCTCCAGTTCGGCTATGACAGACCGGTCGGAAACAATGGCTGGATCATGGGAGGAGCCTTGAGCTACACCGATGGAGACAGCGACTTGAAAAACGGAGGAGACGCCGACAACTGGATGCTGACAGGAGCCGTATACGGGACCTGGCACAACGAAAAAGGGCATTACGTCGATCTGGTAGGAAAAGTGACCCGGATGCGCAACAAATACAAAGTCATCAGCGACGAGCGGGAATTCGAGACCAAGGGAAGCAACAGCAACTGGGCCTACTCCATCAGTGCGGAATACGGCAGACGATTCCGGAACCGGGAAAACGGCTATTTTGTCGAACCGCAAATCCAGATGACCCTGGGAAGAATAGAAGGATCAGACTACAAAACAAACAACGGAATCCATATAGAACAGGACAGCATAAACAGCGCGATAGGAAGAATAGGCGTGGCATTCGGCCGGCAACTGGAAAAAGGAAGCTACTTCATCCGTCTGGATGGGCTGCATGAATTCGACGGAAAAATGGAATCCACCTTCCGTGAAGACAACGGAAGCCCGAACAGGAGCCACATTGACTTCAGCGATACCTGGGGAGAAGTATCAGTGGGAGGGAACTGGCAGTTTGACAGGAAATCGTTTGGATATGCCCAAGTGAAAAGATCATTTGCGGCGGACATCGAAACCCAATACCGGGTGGATATCGGAATCCGGTATCTGCTGGATTGAGCCAGCCAGAAAAGCCCGGAAAAACCGGAAAACGGCTCCACCAGGGAGCCGTTTTTTCATTATGGAAAACCGGTCTGACGGATCTTTACAGGCGGTCACCGGTTTTCGCCGGTCATTTCGTCCTTAGAGGCGGAGGTCCCTTTCGATTTACGGTTGACGGAGACGGTCTGGAACAGGCGGCCGGGGGCTTTGCTGAAGGCCGGATTGATCAGATGAACACCGTGTACCCGCTTGATGGCGCAAATCAGATAGACCGCACCGAGGTAGGGCCACCACCGGTTGCCGGTCTTTTCCATAAAGGCGAACCGCCTCAGCCAGCGCCGGGTGCGACAGGGGGGACGGTAACAGCCGAAATAGCCGCGGCTGATTTCGAAGTTCAGCAGTTTCAGCCAGTCTTTCAGGCGGGACAGGCTCAAAAACTCGGCGTATTCCGGCAAAAAACGGTTGCCTGACAACCGGCTGAAATGCTGCCGGATTCCCCAGAGACTTGCCGGATTGAATCCGCTGATGATGACCTGTCCTTCCGGAATCAGGACACGATTGACTTCCCGCAGTATCTGGTGGGGAGAACGGGCGAATTCAAAAGCATGCGGCAAGACGATCAGGTCGATGGACTCGGAGGCGAAAGGCAGCTCGTCGATATCGTGGACGAGGGATATTCTGACGGAATCGCTGTCGGGTTCGCTGAAATGGCCGGTTTCCTGCATCTGACGGATTTCGGATTCCGGCATGAAGGGGTGGGTGTACCAGCGGTTCGTCATCCGGTTTTCCTGCAGGGTGTTGATTTCGGGAAAACCGATCTGTACGGCGTTGAATCCGAAAATGTCTGCGGAAAGGGTCTGGAAATGATTTTCTTCCCATCCGAGGATGTATTGGCCGACCGGAGTCATCAGCCAGTCGTGCATGGTCTGGATTTTCTTCCTGGTGCGGGATTTCTTCATGTCGGTTCTTTCGGGCGGCATGTGCCGCAAGGAGGTCTGTTTGCCATGACCGGTTTTCCGGACAGTTAAAATCGCAGGAGAAAGCTGGAAAAAGACGGTTCCGATACGAATGAAACTATTTCATTCTACTGGTTCACGAGGATGAAGACTACTGTCTTTTGCAAAAATCTCCAAGAAAAAACATTCTGTTTTGCGGGTTCTTGACGCAGGCAGGATTGCAGGGAAATAATTTTTTGAGACACTGCGTTTATAAGGTATCCTCTCATGAGAGATGCCAGCCGGATTCACGGAATCCGCCGCCGTTTACGGTTCTTGTTTTTGACAGAAAATAAGGAGAGAGAAAGATGCAGATTGGACATATTTGTTCGAATAACGTCGTGACTTGCCGTTCGAATACCACGGTACTGGAAGCGGCGCAACTGATGCGGCGCAATCACGTCGGGACGCTGATTGTGGTCGAGGAAGTCAACGGCATGCTGGTTCCGCAGGGAATCGTGACCGACCGCGATATCGTTGTCGTGGTTCTGGCCGAAGGACTGGATCCGAAGAGCATCAAGGTGATCGATATCATGAAGGTCGAGTTGATGACGGCGGTCGAAACGGAAGACGTTTTCGAAACTGTGGAAAGAATGCGTTTCAAAGGAGTTCGCCGTATTCCCATCGTGGACAAGATGGGAGGTCTGGTCGGTATCGTCAGCGTGGACGATATCTGGAAGTTCCTTTCGAAGGAAATCAGCGAGCTGGCGGATGTCACCACGCGCCAGCAGACCCGGGAAAAGGTGGCGCGTCGCCGCTGATTTTCGTAATGGGCAAAGCATGGAACGGAGACTGCATGGCAGTCTCCGTTTTTATGGAGGGAAAGGCTCGGGGAAACAGCTGTTCGGGCCGGTGTTACAAGATGATGGCTATGGCTGTTGGGGGAACGGGTTTTCCGGATGATGGTTGTCCAGAAAGATTTCCAGTTCGTCGGGGGGAAGAGGCGGGCTGCAAAGATATCCCTGAATCTGGTCGCAGTCTCTGGCGGCGAGAAAATCAAGCTGCTCCTGTGTGGAAACGCCCTCGGCGATCACCGGCATGTGCAGGGAATGCGCCATGACGATCGTCGATTCGATGATGGATTTCATGCCCTTGCTGGTAGCCATTTTCGTGATGAAGGAACTGTCTATTTTCAGGGAGTCGATCGGCAGGGACGACAGATAACGGAGTGAGGAGTAACCGGTTCCGAAATCGTCGATGGCAATCGCAATTCCCATTTGCCGGATGGCCGTGAGGTTGGCATAGACTTCGTCCATGTCCTCGATCAGACTGCTTTCCGTGATTTCCAGTTCGAAAAGACCGGGCGGCAGACCGGTTTCGGCCAGAATCCGTTTCAGCGATTCTGGCAAGTGCGTCGAGTAAAGTTCACGGGTAGAAACATTGAAGGCCACGGGGATTTGTACGTTCCGGTTTTTTCCCCATGTAACCAGCTGGCAGGTGACGGTGTCCAGAACGATTTCCCCGATTTTCTCGATCAGGCCGATTTCTTCCGCTACCGGGATGAAGCCGGAGGCGGGGACAATGCCTTCACCCGGATGATTCCAGCGGATCAGGGCCTCCAGGCCGACGATTTCACCGGTTTTCAGTGAAAGGCGGGGCTGATAGAACAGGACGAATTCGTCTTTTTCCAATGCACGGCGCAGTTCGGATTCAGTGATCAGTCTTTCTTTCGGAGTGATGTTCATGCCCGGGCTGAAAAAACGGACGACACTGGAACGTTTCCGGCGGGCTTCGGCAAGGGCGATGTCGGCATATTTGAGCAGGGTGCCGGCATCGGCTGCATCGCGCGGATACAGACTGCCGCCGATGGCGATGCCGATCGAGAGATCATGCCCGGAAAGCTGGAGCGGTTCGGTTACGGTTTTCATCATCCGGTTCGCGATGCATACGACATCTTCCATCCGGTCGATATTTTCGAGTACCACGATGAATTCATCTCCGCCGAGTCTGACGACGGTGTCGTTTTCATGGACGGCGTGGATCAGCCTTTTGGAAACCTGTTTCAGCAAGGCGTCGCCTGCATCGTGGCCGAGGCTTTCGTTGATGATCTTGAAGCGGTTGATGTTGAGTTCGAGAATGCCGAGCATTTTGTTGTTCTGCCGGGTCCGTTCGATGGCGCCGTTGAGAAAACTGTCGAGATAGTTTCGGTTCGGCAGGGAAGTCAGTGGGTCGAACAGCGACAGGTGTTTCTCCGGAACCGGTTTGCCATCCGGATTGGCCGGGCGGGAAACGATGACGGCGAAATCGGGGTCGCCGTTGTCGTCGAGAACCAGACGGATGATGTTTTCCGTCAGGATATAATAGCCGTTTTTGTGCCGGAAACGGATTTCCACCTGGAACTGGCGCATGGTGTACCACATGTCTTTCCAGGTGTGCTGGCTGTGGAAATAGGTATCGGGGTTGACCAGATCCTTGATAGTGCCTGGAAAAAATGACGGTGTATAACCGAGCATGTCGGCAAAACGGGAATTGACGAAGCGGATTTTTTCATCTTTTCCGATCTGTATAACGCCGACAGGAAGTTTGTCCAGCAGGAGCCGGTATGGTTCTTCGTGCCGGATTCCGTAACGGATGGCCATGGCGTCGGGAATGTCGCGGAAATGGCCGGACACATTCATGGAACTGGACATGGATTTCCTTTGTGGAGAAGAAACGGTATCCCGGTCGTAGCGGGAACGGGTGTTTTTCCGGACCAGCAGGCCAGATAGAAATATATTACCGTCCCTTTGGGGACAGCCGTTTTATCTGCATCAAGAAAAACGGAACAAGACCGGTTCCGGCATTCTGAAGAACCTGGTACAACGGGGTCATTCCCGGTGGATGTATCCGGTATTTTTTTCCCCGATCCGTTGCATGAAGGTTTCCAGTCCGGACGGGGACAGCGGACGGCTGCAGTAATAGCCCTGAATCTGGTCGCAACCCTTTGTCCGGAGAAATTGCAGCTGTTCGGCCGTTTCGACGCCTTCGGCAATCACTTGCATGCCGAGAGAATGGGCCAGTGTGATGGTTGTTTCGACGATGGATGCCATGTTGCGGTTATTGACGATATCGGCGATGAACAGGCTGTCGATTTTCAGATAATCGGCCGGCAGGGAAGACAGGTAACCGAGTGAGGAATACCCGGTTCCGAAGTCGTCGATGGAGATGGTGATCCCCATCTTTCGGATATCCGTCAGGGTCTGTCTGACCCTGTCGAGATCTTCGATCAGGTTGCTTTCGGTGATCTCGATTTCGAAAAACTGCGGAACAAGCCCGGTTTCCTGCAACAGGTACTGGAGGGATTCTTTCAGTTTCGGGCCATGCAGTTCCATGGAAGAAACGTTGATGGCAACCGGTACCGGTGTTTTTCCCTGGTTGATCCATGCTTTCAGCTGGCGGGTGACGCTGGCCAGGACAAATTCGCCGATTCGTTGTATCAGTCCAATTTTTTCCGCCAGCCGGATGAATTTCCCTGCGCTGACGATTCCCTTTTTGGGATGGTTCCAGCGCAACAGGGCTTCCATTCCGGCAATCCGTCCGGTTTTCAGGCTGAGGCGGGGTTGATAGAACATCATGAATTCATGTTTGTCCATGGCACGCAGAAGACGGCTTTCCGCCAGCAGCTGGTCGAGAACCATGATATTCATGTTCGGGCTGAAAAAATGGATCATGTTCGATCCGGCTTTTTTGGCATCGGTTTTGGCGATATCGGCGAATTTCAGCAATGTGTCGATGTCACTGGCGTCTTTCGGGTACAGACTGCATCCCATGCTGACGGAAATGCTGATGTCGTGGTGTCCCAGCCGGACGGTTTGCGAAAGGGTGTTGAGCAGGTTTGCGGCAATTTGCCTGACGTCGTCGGTCTGGCGGATGTGTTCGGCGATGACGATGAATTCATCGTTTCCCATCCGGATGACTGTATCCGTTTTTCTCAGGGCGGATTTGAGCCGGCCGGCGACCAGTCGCAGCAGTTCGTCGCCCAGTTCGTGACCGAGACTTTCGTTGACGAGCTTGAAGCGGTTGATATCCAGCAGCAGGATAGCCAGTTCTTTTCCGGACCGGTCGGCGTGCTGCATGGCATTGCCGATCAGGGTTTGTGCGAAATTGCGGTTGGGCAGCGAGGTCAGCGGATCGAACAGTGAGATGTGTGGACTGAAAGGTGTTGTGTCTTTTCCGGTGGTGCGGGAAACGAACAGGGCGTATGCCGGTTTGCCGCCGGCGTCAAGTATGAGCGATATGTCGTTTGCAGTCGTGATGTAAGTCCCGTTTTTGTGTTTCATGAGCAGATTGATGGAAAAGCGGGATGTGCTGTGCCAGAGATTGCACCAGAACTGTGCGTTTTCCGGCAGGTTACGGGCACTGTGCGGGAGCAGGTCATCGAGGTTTTCCGGTATGAGTCCGGGAGGATATCCCAGCATTTCGGCCATGGCGGCGTTGGAGTAGAGAATGTCCCTGTTGACTGATATTTGCATGATGCCGACGGGAAGGTTGTCCAGAAGGGGGGTGTCGTTGATCCTGTCGTCCGGAGGTCGCGACGTGTTTTCCGGCGGAGAATTCCCCTGGCCGGTTCGCCGGACACAACAGTACAGCGCGAAAACGGTATTGCCGGCATTTTTGACGGGGATGCAGACGAAATCGGACAATATGCCATCCTGTTTTCCGTTTTTCAGCAGGGAAAACGGGAGGGACGGGACAATGGCAGGAACACCGTTCATGGCACTCCTGACAGCATCCGCTACCCGGGGCCATAACGTGCCAAGCAGCCTGTCCAGACTTTCCCCGGGGCATACCTTCCGCCGGTCGAGCAATTCATGAAAAGCATCGTTGAAAAGGCAGACCCGATCGTTTCCGCAAGCGATACAGACGGGTTCGCGGGAATGACGGGCGATGAGCAGAATGTTTTTCAGGAGATCCAATTGGGACGATGCCACCGGGATTGTGGGGGAGAGGGCTGGGTGAGGGG
>ERZ1034992.183-NODE-183-length-40374-cov-14.242491_pt1 | contig 40374 bp, 36 predicted proteins | sample MGYA00520695_ERZ1034992 | MGnify/ENA primary metagenome ERZ1034992 (study PRJEB33766, sample SAMN09781778) | gut metagenome | biome: gut microbiome | host: Homo sapiens | place: Madagascar | study: EMG produced TPA metagenomics assembly of the PRJNA485056 data...
GGATATATATAAGATTTGGTACTAAAATCTTTTATAAAGAAGGGTTGATCGATATAACCAATTTTGAATAGCGTTTAGGGGGGACATTTTTATGAAATTGAAAAATGTATTTCGGCTAATTAAGGATAATGGTAGATATGTTGGTGTAATTACAATTCTTGTTATTATTCAAGCTTTATTAGCATTCGTATTACCAATTACAGTTTCGAAGGTGATTGATGGTGATTTAGAAATCAAAAAATACCTAATCATTTTTGTGATTATCGTTGTTACACTGCTAATCAATCTACTAATCATTCAAATTAAGAAAAGTGCGATTATAAAATATAAGCAGAATATCAACATGGAAATTTTTAATGAATTAACAATGGTAGTATGCCAAAAATACAATGAAAAGGGTGCGGCATACTATATTGAGAGAATCGGTACAGCAGTATATCAATTTGCGGATTTTATTCTTACGACAATTCCAGATTATATTAAAACAATTTTAACGATTATTTTGTGCTTGGTGTTGATTGGCAAAGATAGTTTGTTATTAATTGGAATACTGGGATTGTTGCTAGTAATTCAGTATAACGGATATAAAGTTCTAAATATTCAGCTATCTAAGAAAAGTAAGATACTTCAAGATGTGTGCTCTTCACGCTTTGCGGATAATATTTCTATTTTTAATAACGTTGAATTTATTAAACAATTTGGTAGTTCGAGCAAAATACAAAGTATCCTAAATCAAAATGTACATGATATTCATCGTGCAACAACAGATATCAATACATATGCGGGAAATTTCTATTATGTCCTAAATAGTATCATCACAAATCTTCAGTATGTCATGTACTTGGTATTGGCAATCTTACTTGCAAACAACAGTATAGATATGTCCATGTTTCTATTTGATATCATGATTATTGTTATTTGTTTTGAAGCATTTAATGATTTGATGTCATTAAATGTAAATATGAAAGATGTGAATGCTTCTTTTGAATTCTTGACAAATGATATTGAAAACAATTTAGAGAGAATGGGTGGAGATGAAATTGATCATATTAAAAACATTGATTTTAAGGGCACTACGATTCAATACAAAAAGAATATCTTAATCCAAAATATAAACATGACAGTCAATCAAGGAGATATTGTATTTATTTCTGGAGAAACTGGAACTGGAAAATCAAGCTTTGTAAAATCATTAATGGGTTTTGTGGATGCGGACAATATTTTCTTCAATGGTATTGAACAAAAGAAAATCCTCTTATCTTCACTGCGAAAGAGAGTGGCATATATATCACAAATGAATTCCATTTTTAATGGCACGGTAAAAGATAATATTGAATTAAATGGTGATGCAAATCAAGAGTACAAAAAAATGTCATTTTTTGACAAATTTGTCGGTAAAGAAAATCTTAAGCTCACTTCTGACGGAACAAATCTATCTGGTGGTGACAAGCAGAAAATTGTATTAGGAAGATTAATTGCTAATTGCAAAGATGTAGATGTTATTATCTTGGATGAAGTAACAAGCTCGATGGACGCTGATACAGAGACAAAAGCTTTTGATGAAATTCTGCCATTGCTTAAAAATAAAATACTATTAATTATTTCACATAATAAAAATCTTCAACGTTATGCAAATAGAATTGCAAAGTTGAAAGATAAGACTATTATGTTAGAGGATAATTGAGGAGATAAGCGGAGATGCTGTTTATGATAGAAAAACTGTATAAAACCCTATACTTCTATAGGGTTTTATGCTAATATCATGAATGGCATCTTTTGTACTTTTGTTATGCAAAAGGAAGATGTACTTCTCACACAGTGAATTCATTATCCCGTGCATATGGGTTCGCTAGGAACATGCCGTATGTTGATGGTGTTCGAAACTGTGGTGGAAAACAACGGAAAGGTAGGTAAATAGAAAATATGACTGTTGTTTCAATGAGGAAAATGTTAGAGAACGGCGTACACTTTGGTCACCAGACACGCAAGTGGAACCCAAAGATGAAGCAGTTCATCTACACAGCTAAGAATGGTGTATACATCATCGACTTAGCAAAGACACAGGCTAAATTAGAAGTAGCCTATAACGCTTTAAAGAAAATTGCTGAAGATGGCGGAAAGATCTTATTCGTAGGAACTAAGAAGCAAGCTCAGGCGACAATTCTTGAAGAAGCATTAAGAAGTGGAAGCTTCTACATCAACCAGAGATGGTTAGGTGGAACAATGACAAACTTCCGTACAATCCAGAAGTCAATCAAGAAGTTATTAGAGATTGAAGAAATGGAAGCAAATGGACAGTTAGCAGTTTACACAAAGAAGGAACAAGCAGTTCTCTTACAGAAGAAGGAAAGACTTGAAAACTTCCTTGGCGGTATTAAGGGAATGAAGAAGTTGCCAGATGCAATCTTCGTTGTAGACCCATTAGAAGAGCACAACGCAGTAGCTGAAGCACGTAAGTTAAATATCCCTGTATTCGCTTTAATCGATACAAATGCTGATCCAGATTTAGTAGACTTCCCAATTCCTTCAAATGACGATGCAGTACGTTCTATCAAGTTAATGGTAAGCGTAATTGCTGACGCTATCTTAGAAGCTAAGGGTGGTGTATTAGAAGTTGCTCACCAAGAAGATGAGACAGCCGAAGACATCACAATGAAGGATGTAATCATCAACGTTGAACAGCAGGCTGCTGAATATGAACGCAAGAGAAGACAGAAGTTCGAAGAACGTCGTGCTCAGATGGCTCAACGTCGTGGAAACTACAATGGCGAGCGCCGTGTATTCCGTAGAGACGCAAACGGAAACCGTCAGACAACACGTCCGGCTACTGAAGCAGAAGCTACAACAGCACCAGCTACTGAGGAGGCTAAGTAAAAATGGCAATCACAGCTGCTCAAGTAAAAGAATTGCGTGAATTAACAGGCGCAGGAATGATGGACTGTAAGAAGGCTCTTACAGAATGTGAAGGCGATACAAAGAAGGCTATTGACTGGCTTCGTGAAAAGGGCATTGCTAAGGCTGCTAAGAAGGAAGGTAGAATTGCTGCTGAAGGCTTAGCTAAGATCTTAATTGAAGGTAACAAGGCTGTTGTATTAGAAGTTAACTCTGAAACAGACTTCGTTGCTAAGAATGATCGTTTCTTAGCTCTCTTAGATGAAGCTGCTAAGGCAATTTTCAACTCTAACGCTAAGACTGTTGAAGAAGCGTTAGCTCTTCCTACAGCAGAAGGCACATTGAATGATTCATTCATTGGTGCAGTTGCTGTTATCGGTGAAAAGATTACATTAAGAAGATTTGAAATCGTTGAAAAGAGCGATGATGAATTATTCGGTTCTTATACACACCAGGGTGGACGTATTGTTGCTGTTACAGTTGTTAAGGGTACAGCAGATGCTCAAGTTGCTAAGAATATGGCAATGCAAGTTGCTTCTATGAACCCAACATATGTATCACGTAATGAAATGCCACAGGATGTAGTAGCTCATGAACGCGAAGTTCAAGAAGGAATTATGGCAAATGATCCAAGCCTTGCAAACAAGCCTGAAAAGGTTAAGGCTGGAATCATTGAAGGTCGTGTATCTAAGTCATTACAAGATATGTGCTTAGTTGACCAGGAATACTTCTTAGACACAAACCTCAAGTGCGGTCAGTATTTAAAGGAAAATAATGCTGAAGTTGTTAAATTCGTTAAGTACATCGTAGGTGAAGGTATTGAAAAGAAGCAGGATGACTTTGCTGCCGAAGTAGCAGCAATGGCTAAGTAAGAATTGCTCAATTTTGGAGAACAACAAGTGTGTTGTTCTCTTTTTTGGCGTGCCAGGCATGGCATATATCTTGGAGGTTGAAAGGTACCTTTGACCAAGGGGGTGTAGTTCCTAAGGTTGAGCCGAACTCAAGGGTGTCCATCGTGAGGTGGAATCTGAAGGAAGAACTAGGTAAACTGCTGGCTCGAGGGTCACGAATCTCAATTGAGGCGGGTAGATGACAGGAAAGATATATGTCTTACTCTGGGAGGTCTTATCAGTGCCAAAGGTGGACTAGGAAGAATCATCAGTGAGAAGATTCTAAAATTAAAAGGTCTGTTATCACTAACAGACCACTACCAAAAAGTGCATAGTCATTAAGTTGTGAACCGCCGTATACCGAACGGTACGTACGGTGGTGTGAGAGGTCGGAAGTTTTAAAGAGATTTAAAACTCCTCCTGATATATTGTTTATTGGTTAATTTTCTAATTTCTTTTCTTCTAGTCGGATTTTAAGGAAACCTTCACGGATACCTGTTTTAGAAATGAGTATACGCTTTGCATGATAGATTCTGGCAATCTCTAAAATCATATGTAAACCTGGTAAGAAAACTGGTTGGCGACTAGGGTCAACGTTAGCTTTCATAGCTTCCTCAAAGATAGGATCATGCATGCATAATTTATCAAAGACGTCTTGAAGCTTGTTAACTTCAATAACCAACTCTTCTTGGAAGAGTGCTTGATACACTTTGCCTGCTGCACGCATTGTTCCACCAATGCCAATGAGTTCTTCACATGTAGTATTTAGAGATGGGTATTGTGTGCGTGCAGAAAGAATTTGTTTTGCACATTCTGGTGTATCAATTGATAAATGACGTAAACGTACGCATCCTAATGGAAAGCTCATTGCGTCGATTGGCTGTCCATACTCAAATGAAATCAGTTCGGTTGAACCACCACCTACGTCGAAGGCAATTCCTTTGTTTAAAGTAGAGTAGGAGTACTTTGTACCTAAGAAATCGTATAGCGCTTCTTCATTTCCGCTCAGTGGGTAGATATCCCATCCTGTTGCTTGAAGAGATGCGACGAGTTCTTCTTTGTTTTGAATGCGGCATGGTTCCGTAATATCCGCAAAGCGGTATTGTACATGCATTTCATCAAGCTTATCTGCGTAGGATTGTAGTACTTCGGTTGCTTTTAAGATACCTTCTTTTGACATGATCCTATCTCCATCAACGTAGTCAATCAGATGTGTTGGAGTAGAAATATGTAGGATAGGTGTTGGGTAATGATTGACCATCTCATATACTAGTAAGACGATGGTATTGGAGCCGATATCGGCGATTGCGTACTGTGTCATAGAATAGCCTCACTGTTCTCATTTAAACATAAATAAAAAGGAATGAAAACTCTTTCTAGCAATGCTATAATACTATAGAAATACATATGGAGGAAAAACATCATGTATAAACGAGTTCTGTTGAAACTAAGCGGAGAAGCTTTAGCAGGGAATGAAAAGAACTTTGATCCAAGCATTTTACAAAATCTTGCCTTGGAAATCAAAGAAGCACAGAAATTAGGAATTCAAATTGCTATCGTTGTTGGTGGAGGTAACTTCATCCGCGGAAAAGTAGTTGAAGGGTTAGGAATTGATCGCGTACAAGGCGATAATATGGGCATGTTAGCAACTGTTATCAATGCTCTAGCAATACAATCATCCCTTGAAGGTATCGGTGTTGATACCAGAGTGATGACAAGTATCGAAATGTCTAAAGTTGCGGAACCATTTATTCAGCGTAGAGCGGTTCGTCACTTGGAAAAGGGAAGAGTTGTTATTTTCGGTGGAGGAACTGGTAGTCCATACTTCTCAACCGATACAACCGCAGCTTTAAGAGCCAGTGAGATTAAAGCGGAAGTTATCTTAATGGCAAAGAATAGTGTGGATGGCGTGTATAGTGCAGATCCTAAGAAGGATCCAAAGGCGAAGAAGTATACACACCTAACATATATGGACCTTCTAAATAAGGGACTACAAGTCATGGATTCCACTGCCACAAGCATGTGCATGGATAATGACATGGAACTCATGGTATTTAACATGAATGAAAAAGACAATATCGTCAAAGCAATGAAGGGCGAAAAGATTGGAACAATCATTAATAAGGAGGAGAAGTAATAATGGCATACGTAATCGTTGATTCTAGCGCAGTAAAGATGGATAAAGTTATCGACCATCTACAATCAGAATTAAATACAGTACGTACAGGGGCAGCTAACGTTAAGATGTTAGACCGTGTTGAAGTGGACTACTATGGTTCCCCAACACCACTCAACCAGATTGCGGCTTTATCCGTTTCTGAAGGTCGTACTCTTGTAATTAAGCCTTATGACCCAAGTAGCTTAAAGGCTATTGAACATGCTTGTAATGAAGCTGACTTAGGCATTGCACCATCTAACGATGGAACAGTTATACGTTTAACAGTTCCACAGTTAACAGGTGAAACACGTAAGGAAATGACAAAGAAGGTTGATAAGATGGGCGAAGAATGCAAGATTCAAATCCGTAATATCCGCCGTGATGCAATGTCTGTTGTAAAGAAGGATAAGACAATGGACGAAGACATCCAAAAGGATTGCGAAAATGAAATTCAGAAGCTTACGGATAAGTATGTTAAGAAGATCGATGATTTAGCAGCTGCTAAGAGTGCTGAAGTATTAAAGGTTTAATCTCAAGTTATACTTTATGATCAGTCTGTGTACAGGCTGATTTTTTTGTAGTAAAAAGGTATAATAAGAGAGTTAGTGGAGAATTGATATGAATATATGTAAACACTTAGCGATTATCATGGATGGCAATGGCAGATGGGCCAAGGCACAGGGAAAACCTCGTACGGCAGGACATCTTGTTGGAAGTGATAATGTTCGTACCATCGCAATTGCGGCAGATGAGATGGGAATTAAATATCTTACACTCTATGCTTTCTCGACTGAGAACTGGAAGCGAACAGCCGATGAAGTAAACTACATTATGAAATTACCAGCATTTTTCTTTAAGAAGTATATGCAGGAGTTCTTAGATAGAGGCTTCCGTATGCGTATTATTGGAGAATTGGATATGTTGCCAAAGGCAACACAAAAGGTATTACGTGATGCGGAGGAAGAATCAAAAGATAATCATGGCTTATCACTCAATATCTGCATGAACTATGGCTCTAGACGAGAAATCTTACTTGCGGCTAAAAAGTATGCGCAGGATGTTGTAGATGGAAAAGCTACACTGGATATTGAAGAGGAAGACTTTGATCAATATATGATGACCAAAGATTTCCCGCCAGTCGATCTTTTAATCCGTACTAGTGGTGAACAACGTATTTCAAACTATTTATTATGGCAGATTGCGTATGCGGAGTTAGAATTTGTGCCAGAGTCATGGCCAGAGTTTACACCAGAAGTATTAAAGCGCTGTCTAGATGAATATCAAAATCGTGATCGACGATTTGGAGGGGTTAAGAATGTCTAAAATGAAATTGAAAACAATCGTTGCGGTTGTGATTATTCTTGTTGTAGCACCACCGCTCTATTTTGGTGGAAATCTATTACAAGCGCTTTTGATTCTTGTTAGTGCGTTAGGTTCTCTTGAGATTGCGTCTTTAACGGACCAAAAGAAACACTGGTTCTTATCTTTGATGACATTAGCTGCCGTGATGGCAATGTACTACATCAATCGTTCAATGTTTCCAGCCATCCTTGCAGTTTGGGTAATCGTATTATTTGTTACAGAATTGCTACGCGAAAATGAAAGTAGTGATTTAACAGCGTATACATTATTGATGTCTATCTTATTAGGATTAGGTTTACGTTGCATCTCAGTCATTTATCAAGACGGTGCCAAAACAGGATTTTTAACAATTATCTTTGTATTAATTGGTTGTTTCTTTTGTGATACGGGTGCCTATCTTTCTGGTTCACTCTTTGGAAAGCATAAGTTAATTCCTCATGTTTCACCAAATAAAACCGTGGAAGGTGCGATTGGTGGATATCTTGTTGGTGCGATTGGTGCCTTATTATGGGGACTACTAGTTACTACGTATCTTCCAAGAGAACTTGTGATTACTGCTAGTTTGATTATTCCTGTAGTTGCACAGATTGGTGACTTAAGTTTCTCATCAATTAAACGTAGATTTGGTATAAAAGATTTCTCAAATATCTTGCCTGGACATGGTGGTATCTTTGATCGAATTGACTCACTCATCTTTTGCTTGATGGCATTTAATGGTTTGATGATCTTATGGGGTATCTAAAATGAAGCGTTTGATGTTATTGGGTGCCAGTGGGTCCATTGGTACACAAACAATTGATGTTGTCTTACAACATCCTGATGCGTTTGCACTCGTTGGAATAAGTGTTGGACATCGTATCGATATCTTAAAAGAAATTCTAGCGAAGATTTCTGTATCACATGTATGTGTATGTGAAGAAAAGGATATGAAGGAGCTAGCTCATCAATATCCGGATATTCATTTCTACTTTGGAGATGAAGGGCTGCTTACACTTTCCAAAATGAGCGAATATGATCTTTTGGTGAATGCACTCGTTGGCTTTGTTGGTTTTTTGCCGACGCTGAATGCGATTCAAACAGGTCATAATATCGCTCTTGCCAATAAGGAAACACTGGTTGTTGGTGGAGAGTTAATCGAAAAGGCAATCAAGGAGTATGGTGTATCACTATATCCAATTGATAGTGAACACTCTGCCATTTTCCAAGCATTACAAGGGAATGAACATAAAGAAATTAAGCGACTTTTAATTACGGCTTCAGGTGGTTCTTTCCGCAATCGTACAAGAGAAGAGTTAAAGGACGTTACTGTAGAACAGGCACTTGCACATCCTAACTGGGCGATGGGCGCTAAGATTACAATCGATAGTGCAGATATGATGAACAAGGGTTTTGAAGTCATTGAAGCGCATTATTTATTTGATATTGATTATGACCATATTGATGTGGTGATGCATCCAGAGTCAGTGATTCATTCCATGGTAGAATATGTTGACCATAGTGTAATGGCTCAACTTGGTGCACCTGATATGCGTTTACCAATTCAGTATGCTTTAACGTGGCCTCATCGTTATCCTCTTGATTTAGAGAAGCCATTAGACTTAACTGAAGTCGCAACCTTGCATTTCGCAAAGCCTGACCTCGAAAGATTTCCATTACTTGCACTAGCGTATGAAGCTGGTAAAAAGGGAGGCAATCTTCCGGCTGTCATGAATGCCGCAAATGAAGTTGCAAATGCTGCATTTAGAAAGAAACAGATTTCGTTTTTAGAAATTGAAGACATTGTTATAAACGCAGTGCATACTGTAGCTTATCAAACAGTAAATACAGTACAAGATTTAATTGATGCGGATTGTTGGGGAAGAGACTTCGCACATCAACAAATACAAGGAGTGAACCAATGACAGCAGTTTTATTTATCGTATTACTTTCCATTATTGTAACGATTCACGAATTCGGACATTTCTTAGTTGCCAAGGCATTTGGTGTCTATTGTTTTGAATTCTCAATCGGTATGGGACCAGCTATATTTACACGGAAAGGAAAAGAGACACAGTTCTCTATCCGTGCATTACCTATCGGTGGTTATGTTGCAATGGCAGGAGAAACCGAGGGTGATGAAGCATATCCTAATGTAAAGGTTCCTGAGGGAAGAAGAATTACAGATCAAAAACCGTGGAAGAAGATCTGTATCATGCTTGCAGGTGTCGCAATGAACTTTCTACTTGCATGGGTAATCTTTTCCATGTTCTTGTTAAATACTGGAACATTTACAAAATCAAGTGAGCCAGTTATCGCTACCGTCTTAGAAAATAGCCCGGCTGAACAAGCAGGCTTGCAAGCTGGAGATCGTATCATTAAAGTTGTTAAAGAAGATGGATCATCCATTGAGCCGAAGACATTCTTAGAATTTCAAGCGTTCAACGGTGATAATAAGGGTACAGAAACCTTTACTATCCTACGAGATGGTCAAACATTAACCATTGAGGTTACACCAACCTACAACAAAGAAACAGACAGCTATATGTTTGGTATCAGTGCGAAAGCAGGAGAACAGGTAAAGATTAATCTCTTGAACTGTTGGTATTATGGTTTGGTTGAGATGCAGGTTATTACATCAATGACAATTCAGGCACTACTAAACCTTGTACGAGGTAAGGGCTTGAACCAATTATCTGGTCCTGTTGGAATCTATCAAGCCACTGCCACTTATGCAAGTCTTGGCTTTGGTGCCTATATGATGTTAGTAGCACAAATTAGCTTGAATGTAGGTATTTTTAACCTATTACCACTTCCAGTATTAGATGGTGGACAGGTTGTGATTACAATACTAGAATGGATAACAAGACGTCATTTTAATGAAAAATTAAAGACTGCCATTATGATTATTTGTTGGCTACTGTTAATCAGTGTTATGATATTTGCGACATGGAACGATATTTCCAAGTTATTTATAAAGTAGAGGAGATTAAATAAAATGAAAACAATTCTTGTGACAGGAGGTACTGGCTTTATTGGCTCAAATACTTGCGTATCTTTAATGAATGCAGGGTATGACGTAGTTGTATTAGACAATCTTTATAACTCCAAAGAAGTTGTATTAGACCGTATTGAAAAATTAACAGGTAAAAAGCCAAAGTTCTACAAGACAGATGTCTTAGACCGCAAGGGATTAGATCGGGTTTTTGCTGAGAATCATATTGATGCAGTAATTCACTTTGCTGGCTATAAGGCAGTTGGTGAATCTGTAGAAATTCCACTCACATATTATGAAAATAATATTACTGGTTCTTTAAATCTATATATGGCGATGAAGGAAGTTGGATGTAAGACACTTGTATTCTCATCTAGTGCAACTGTTTATGGTTCTCCAGAGTCTTGTCCAATTCGAGAAGACTTCCCAGTATCCACGACAAATCCTTATGGTTCTACAAAGCTAATGAATGAGACGATCTTACAGGATTTAAGTAAGTCAGATCCCGATTGGTCTATCATGTTATTGCGTTACTTCAACCCAATCGGTGCACACCCAAGTGGATTATTAGGAGAGGTTCCAAATGGTATTCCTAATAACTTAGTACCTTATATCGCTCGTGTTGCGATTGGTACTAGTGAGAAGGTACGTGTATTTGGAAATGACTATGATACAGTTGACGGAACAGGTGTTCGTGACTATATCCATGTATGTGATTTAGCAGATGGTCATATCGCAGCTGTTAAATATGCTTTAGAGCATAAGGGTGTTGAAAAGGTAAACCTTGGTACAGGTAATGGATATAGTGTATTACAGGTTGTTAAAGCATATAGCAAGGCATGTGGTAGAGACTTACCATATGAAATCTTGCCACGTAGAGCAGGAGATGTTGCGGCATGCTATGCTGATCCAACAAAGGCATTAGAATTATTAGGTTGGAAGGCACAGTACAACATTGACCAAATGTGCAAGGATTCATGGAATTTCACCCAAATGAATCCAAATGGAATCGAGTAGTACTATGATTGGACTGATCATTACTGGCAATGGTAAATTTCCAGAAGGCGTAAGTAGTGCAGTTGAAATTCTTTCTGGAAAGTTAGAAGACTATACTACCGTATCTTTTCTATTAGAAGAAACTGTTGATCAATTCATTAATAGATTACGTACTGCAATTGAATCCATGAAACAAAGTGGCAATATCCTCATCATGGCAGATGTACAGGATAGTACAACCTATCGTGAAGCGTGCACACTTGCCAAAGAGTATGCGGCAGAATGTAATATCGATGTGGTTGCTGGTTTGAATATCGGAATGGTTCTGCAAGCAAGTATGGCTAGAAGTTATATCCATAACGTCAATGACTTAGCCGCTTTAGCAGTAGAGGCAGGGCATAGTCAAATCGTAGACTTCGATGAAAAACATCCGGATGAAGATATCGCATAAATAAACATGAAAATCTTGTTTGTATAGGAAGCCTAATTGGCTTTCTTTTTCATATGTTTTCTAGTGAAATAGTGAGATTGATTGGAAGTGCAACTTATTTTTTGACGAAAAAATCAAAAAAATTGGAAAAAGTAACAAATTTCACATTTTTTCACAATTTTTGTAACAAAATTAAAAATATTTTTAAAAATTCGAAATACGAAAAAATCGCATAGAATAAGGATATTTAACACTTTTCGTAAATTTAAAGCACGAAAAACACTTGAATATGATTGCAAATGAAATAGGAAAGTGGTTAGAATACAGCCATGATGAAAAATACTATCAAAAAACAAATGGGAATGATTGTGACTGGTGCATTATCTGCAGTATTAGTTGCAGGTTCTGTATCAATAACACATGTAAAGGCAGAAGAAACTGCCAATCCGTTCACAAGTAATGCGCTACCAGTTATTACTGTAGATGCACAAGAGGAAGATCCGTATACAGCGATCAAGAACGAAGTTATCAAGCAACGTGCTTTACTCGGTGGATATGATTTAAACTATATCTCACTTGAAAAGAGTGTAGCTGATATTACTGGCTTTGATCGAAACGCAACAGGTATTCAAACTGTTACAGTGAAAGTCAACCTAGCAAGTACAGGGGATAAGGAGGTTGAAAAGAGGCTTGGATATTCCTTTGTACAGAAGGTTGTTGTTAAACTGACACAAGACAGTGCACCTGTAGTACAACTTAAGAGTGATGCCGTTACAGTAAATAATGGTGATACATTCAACGCTTCTAGTTATATTTCCTATATTAATGATGATTCTGGTATCCTACCTGTATTATCAGTAAGTGGCGAAGTAGATATGGATAAAGATGGCGAGTATCCAGTAACTTATACAGTTTCTGATACAGCTGGTCATACTGCATCTGCAGTCTTAACAGTTACTGTTAAGACTCCTGTCGAAGTTGCGGCAGCGAAACAAGCTGAAGCAGAAACAAAGGCAGCTGAAATTTCAGCGCAGCTTGAGGCGGTGAAGGCATTAACGGATCCAACAACAAGCACAACAGCTGACGCAGCTACAACTGCTACTACAAATAGTTTGGAAACACAGTTAACTGAGCTTCAGAAAGAAATTGATTCCATTAAGGAAATTGGTAATAACGCAAACGCTGCAGTAGGCAACAACGAGACAATTGATGTTCCTACAACTCCAGCAGCTACAGAAACTCCGGCAGCTACACCAGCTCCTGAAACACCTGTCGCTACACCAGAGCCTACACCTGCAGCACCAGCTGTAGCAGAGACTCCAGCAGCTACACCAACACCAGTTCCTACACCAACAAAGACAATGTACCCAAATGTACGTCTCAATGTTCGTACAGCTCCAAGTACATCTAGTTCTATTATTACTACATTAAATGTAAATGATCCTGTTTACTGTACAGATACAGTTTCCAACGGATGGCAAGAAATCGTAATCAACGGACAAGTTGGTTGGGTATATGCACAATATATTCAAAGCGAACAGTATGTAGCCCCAACTCCACAATATGGACAGTACGGTGCATACACTGACGCAATCAACCTTGCGTTATCATTCGTAGGTAACACACCATATGTATGGGGTGGTGCATCTCCATCTGGATTCGACTGCTCAGGTCTTGTTAAGTACTGCTACGGTATTCCACAGAGAACTACATATACACAGCAAACATTAGGAACACACCGCTATGACGTATGGAATGCTCCAGCAGGTGCACTATACTTCTGGGGTTCTGAATCTGCACCTTACCATGTAGCTATCTCTCTTGGTGGAGGTCAGACAGTACAGGCGATGAATGAAAATGATGGTATTCAGGTAATTGGTATCACATACTTCATGCCTTCCTACTATGTAATTATCGGACAATAAGACTCCTGAAAAGGAGTTTTATTTTTGCGAAATTTGTGAAAAAACACTTAAAAATGCTATAGTTTTTTGAAAAACTTGTGAAATTGTGTGAAATGCGGTCCAAAAAGTTGCATAATCAGCACGAAAAAAAGTAGAATAGAGTCATGGTAAAAAATAAATTGAGCAAAAAACTCGGTAGAGTTGGTGCTGGATTATTATCCGCATTACTCATTGCCGGTACATATTCAATAAAAACAGTATACGCTGATGACAACAAAGCTACTACAGTTGAAAAGGAAAACACATTACCAGTCATTGAGGTAAGTCAGCAGGATTTAAATCCTCTGGATACAATTAAGAGCTTGGTAATTCAAGAGAGAGCTGCTTTTGATGGAACATACGATCTTACAAATATCTCAATTGAGAAGAGTGTTGCGGATATTGAAGGATTCAATCGTTCTGTAACAGGTATCCAAACAGTTACTGTCAAGGTTACACTTGCAAGTACTGGTGATATCGAAGCACAAAAGACTTTAGGTTATTCCTTTATTCAGAAAGCTGTTGTAAATGTTGTCAATAGTACAGCCCCTGTCATCAGGTTGAAGAATTCATCTGTTGTGGTAAACAATGGTGATACATTCAACGCATCTAGTTATATTTCTTATATCAATGATGATTCAGGTATTCTTCCTGTATTAACCGTGGAGGGTACTGTAGATATGAACACGGATGGTGATTATCCAGTTACATATACAGTCGTTGATACTGCTGGTAATAAGTCTACAGCAACTTTGACAGTATCTGTTCGTACTCCTCAGGAAGTTGTTGACGCAAGAATTGCGGCAGAAGAACAACGTCAAAGAGAAGAAGCTGAAAGAGCGGCTGCTGAAGAGGCTGCTAGAGCTCAACAAGCTACAAACACTGCTAGAGCTGCTACATCTACATTTGACCCATCTAAGTATGATTCAAGTTTATATGCTGGTGGTATCGCTGCTGCGTTATCTCTTGTTGGTACTCCATATCAATGGGGTGGTACAACTCCAGCAGGATTTGACTGTTCTGGTTTAGTTCAATATTGTTATGGTTTAAGTGCTCGTACAACATATGCACAACAAGCACTCGGAACTCACCAGTATGATGTATGGAACGCTCCAGCTGGTGCACTATACTTCTATGGTTCTGATTCAGCTCCATACCATGTAGGTATCGCACTTGGTAATGGTACAATGGTTCACGCAGCTACATATGGTACTGGTGTAACAGTTCAGGATATCTCTGGTTACTTACCTTCCTATTATGTAGTGCCAGGACAGTAAGATGATGATTAAGACTCACTGATGTGAGTCTTTTCTTATGAGGAATAGAAAAAGTCCTTTCGGACTTTATAGGATTTGGAATATGAAATACTTTAGATAACTTGTTTCATCCATGGTCCAAAGGATAGGGTGATCAGGATTCTGTTGGGTAACGGAAATCTGACGTAGTGTAACTCCACATTCCTTGGCACTTTCTAGTAACATCTGTTCAAAGAGTTTTGTTTCCATGAATCGTGAACACGAACAGGTAATCAAATAGCCTCCATTACGCAGTACATTCATGGCTTTCATATTGATATTTTTATATCCATAGTAGGCATTGTTCACTGTCTTGCGAGATTTAGTAAATGCAGGCGGGTCTAAAACGATAATATCAAACTCATTATCCTCCAGTTGTTCAAGATAATCAAATACATCGGCTTGTACAAACTGAATTTTATCTTCAAGGTGATTGAGTTTGGCATTTTGATAGCCTTGTTGTAAGGCAACGTTTGATACATCGACTGCAGTGACTGCTTTTGCGTTACCGTAGGCTGCGTTTAACGCAAAGCCACCTGTATGACTAAAACAATCTAGTACACGTTTATCACGAGCGATATGGCGCAATAATACACGATTTGATTTCTGGTCTAAGAAGTAACCTGTCTTTTGACCATTTTCAATATCTACCTGAAGTTGAATGCCATTTTCATTGATGATCGTCTGTGGAGATACATGATTTGGATTGTAGAAGAAACCTTTGTAGGATGTTAATCCTTCTTTTTCTCTTACTTTAATATCGTTACGTTCATAGATTGCTTGAATGACATGACTATTTTCTTTAAATATTTCTAACAAAATGTCATAAATCATTTGTTTGTGTTGTTCCATACCAGTATTGGAAATTTGTGTCACTAGGATATCGTTATAGCAATCCACAACAAGACCTGGTAAAAGATCAGCTTCACCAAATACATAGCGACAATTTGACAAGTTATTTGGTTCTACTGTCCTACGATAGTCATAGGCAAAACGAATACGTTTTTCGAAGAATGCTTGATCGATGGATTCTGATTCATCTTTGGTTAAGATACGACAAGTAATATGGCTGATTGGGGAGTAGAAGCCTGTACCGTGGTATGTTCCATCAGTAGAAATGATATTGACAATACCGCCATCTGGAATATTTTCATCAGCATGGACTAAGTTATTGCGATACATCCACATTTGCCCTTTTTGAAGCCAAGTTTCCCCTTCGTTTGAAATTGTGATAGTAGGATAGTTATTTTTCATAGGAACACCTCGGGATAATGATAAACGATATTGCGCCAATTTACTAATCTTGCCATGGGATTTTTGGAATGATTTGTAATAAAGAGTAGGAGGGGGTTGGGGAATGATTATTCGTGAAATGCCAAGTACAGAACGACCAAGGGATAAGGGTCTGAGATATGGAGTGAGATCTCTTAGCTCAAGAGAGTTACTCGCATTAATATTACGTACAGGTTCACAAGGAGAGTCTGTTTTAACAATGGCTGATAATTTATTACAGATGTCTAAGGGAATTAAAGGACTCGTACATATGTCAAATGAAGAACTGTGTAAAATCAAAGGAATCAGCAAGGTAAAAGCACTACAATTACAAGCAATCTTTGAAATTAGTAGAAGGGCTTCATTAGAGGCTGCTTATGAAGAGGAAATTATCGATAATCCAGAGCGTATTATCGAGTGGCTAAGAAATGAAATTGGAACAGGTAGTCAAGAAAAATTTCTGGTTGTTTATCTGAATACTGCGCATCGTATCATCTCCGCAAAGACCTTGTTTGTAGGAACCATCAACGCAAGTGCAGTATATCCCCGTGAAATCTTTAAAGAAGCACTACTCATTGGTAGTACGGATATTCTGCTGGCACACAATCATCCTAGCGGTGTATTAACACCGAGTACTCAGGATTTGGTCGTAACTGGAAAGTTGATGGAATGTGGTAAACTCATGGGTGTAAGAGTGCTAGATCATCTCATTGTTTCTCAAACAAGTTTTCTAAGTTTTGCTAGAGAAGAACTCTTTGAAACTTGTATGGAGGCTTACCAATGTGCACATGGAATCACAACCTAATACATGGTAAAATAATAAGGATAATTTTAAGGGTAAACGAGAGTCACATTGCGGTATGAAAGCCAAAATAGACTATAATAAAAGAAAGTCTTTTACGATGATTGATAAGAAGAAATAAACCTGTGTTTTTAGACAGATGGGAGAATATGAAATGAAGAAATTATTACTGACAGATGGTAACTCGATGTTATTTAGAGCGTATTACGCTACAGCATACGGTAGACCGATGACTACTTCAGATGGAACACCGACAAACGCTGTATTTGGTTTTGCGTCTATGATTCAAAAAGCCATTGATATCATTCAACCAGATGCAGTATTAGTTGCCTTTGATGCAGGAAAACATACTTTCCGTCATGAACTATACGCAGACTACAAGGGTGGTCGTAAGCCGGCACCAGATGATTTGGTGCCACAGTTTAAACTCGTTCGAGATTTCTTAGATGCCTTTGCGATTGCTTGGGTGGAGATGCAGAATATTGAAGCCGATGACTTAATTGGAACAATCTCCAAAAAAGCAAAGGACTATCAAACCTATGTATTAACAAGTGATCACGATATGTTACAGCTAATAGATGAGACGACTTCTGTATTACTGATGAAAAAAGGGATTACAGATATGGATGTCGTGACACCTGAAAGTCTAAAGGAACAGATGGGAATTGAACCACTTCAGATTATTGATATGAAGGGCTTGATGGGTGATAAGTCAGATAATATCCCGGGTATTCCTGGTATTGGCGAAAAGACAGCACTCAAGCTCTTAGAAGAATACGGTACAGTTGAAAATGTCATCGCAAATGAAGATAAGCTCAAGGGTGCTTTACAGAAGAAGGTAATGGAGGGGCATGATTCCGCATTACTTTCTAAAAAGCTTGCGACAATTCGGCGTGATATAGATGTAGAGATGAGTGAGAAGGAGTTATCCTTTACACCAAACTACCCACAACTTGTAAAGTTTTTACAGATGCTAGAGATGAACACACTCGCAAGACGCTTCTCTGATAAGATCACTATTGAAGAGAATACAACAGAAGAAATAGTGGTGACTCCAAGTGAAGATAAACGAGTTACAAAGGTGCCTGTAGAGATGTTGAAGGATGCTTGTGCTGTGTTTGTGGATGATGATCATGGTGCATTCATGCATGCGACAATCAATGGCTTTGCGCTATATAATGGCAAGCAAGCAGTATACATTTCCTTAGCAGATGCGAAGAAAGATAGTGATTTACTTGCATATTTTTCTAGTGACATGCCACATAAGTATGGATTTGATGTAAAACGCAATTTACATCTAGCAGAAAACGAAGGATTAACACTCAATTTCCATGATGATATGATGCTTGCGGCATCACTTGTAGACTCATCTTTGACAACAACCGCAAAGATTATTGAGCGTTATGGCTTTGAAAATACAGTGAGTTATGAAGATGTATATGGAAAACCTACAAAGCCAAATTTAATTATTGATGAAGAAAAACAATGCATGTATGCATGCGCATTTGCGAGAAATATCTTTCGCTTGTATGCAGAGATCACACCAAAGCTACAAGAATATAAAATGGAAAAACTCTACTATAAAATGGAGATGCCACTAACGACAGTTCTCTATCATATGGAAAGAGAAGGCATTCGTTGTGATATCGATATTCTTGATCGCATTGCGACAGAAACGATGGCGAAGATTAGCGAAGCACAGAAAGAAATTTATGTGCTTGCAGCTAAAGAATTCAATATCAATTCTCCAAAACAATTAGCAGAAGTGTTATTCGATGATTTAGGGCTTCCTACAGGTAAAAAGAGAAGTACTGCAGCTGGTGAATTAGAAAAGCTACAAGGGAAATCACCAATCATCGATTATATTCTCGAATATCGTAAGCTATCTAAGATTTATAGTACTTACGCTGAAGGCTTGAAGAAGTATATTCAACAGGATGGAAAGATTCATACAATCTATAACCAATCCGCAACCCAAACAGGAAGACTATCTTCTAGCGAACCAAACTTACAGAATATCAGTGTTCGTGATGAACAGGGTAAAGTGATTCGTAAGGCATTCTTGCCAGAGAATGGTTGTGTATTAATTTCGAGTGACTATCATCAGATTGAGTTACGTATGTTAGCACATATGGCAAATGAAACGAGTCTGATTGAGGCGTTTAAGGAAGGAATCGACATTCATACTAAGACAGCGATGGATGTCTTCCATAAACCACAGGATGAGATTACAGCACAAGATAGACGCAGTGCTAAGACGGTTAACTTCGGTATTGTGTATGGCATCAGTGACTTTGGCTTAAGTGAGCAGCTTGGTGTAAGTCGTTATGAGGCACATGACTTTATTGAACGCTACTATGCGGCATATCCAAAGATTCGCATCTACATGGACCAAATTGTGAAAGATTGCGAAGAGAAGGGCTATGTAGAGACCCTCTGTGGTAGACGTAGAGAGATTCCTGAGATTCACGATAAGAATCACGCAACGCGTGAATTCGGCAAACGTGCAGCGATGAACGCACCAATTCAGGGCTCTGCCGCAGACCTTATCAAACTAGCGATGATTCATATCGACCAGATGATGAAGGATGCGAAGGTAAAGAGTAAGATGATTCTACAGGTACACGATGAATTAATCTTTAATGTACCAAAGGAAGAAGTAGATGTCATGACGAAGCTTATCAATGATGGCATGGTCAATGCGATGCGCCTACAAGTACCTTTAACAGCAGAATGTTCTATCGGTAGCGATTGGTACGAGGCAAAGTAATATGCCTGAATTACCAGAAGTAGAAACTGTCCTACGCACACTAGAACATCAGATTCAAGGAAGAAAAATCTTGGATGTGGATGTACGTTATTCAAAGATGATTGAAAATGATATAGAACAGTTTAAGCAACAATTAAAGAATCAAACATTTAATACATTCATGCGTCGTGGTAAGTACTTACTATTTGGTTTAGATGATTGTATCCTCATGAGTCATTTACGCATGGAAGGAAGATATTATATTCAAGATCCAACAGAACCAACAAATCGTCATATGCATGTGATATTCCATCTAGATAACGGGAAAGAGTTACGCTACATGGATACACGTAAATTTGGACGTATGGAAATCCTTCCGTTGGATACGGATTTTAGCCATTACCATGGCTTAGGACCTGAACCTTTTGATGAAGCGTTCAATGCGTCCTACATTCATGCATATCGTAAGGGAAAACGTACACCACTCAAAAGCCTGCTATTAGACCAAAGCTTTGTTGCAGGAATTGGAAATATCTACGCAGATGAAATTCTTGCGGCCTGCAATCTAAGACCGGGTAGGTCTTGTGCACGTATCACCCGTAAGGATGAAGAAAATCTTGTAATGCATACAAGACGAATCTTGAAGGCTGCGATTGCGGCTGGTGGTACGACGATCAGAACCTATACTTCTAGTTTAGGTGTCACCGGTAGATTTCAAACGGAGTGTACCGTACATATGCAGAAAATATGTCCTCGTTGTAAAGGACAAATTCACGTAAAATATATCGGTGGACGGTCAAGCTATTATTGCCCACATTGTCAGAAATAGGAGTTTTATGAAGATTGCAATTACAGGAACGATTGCGGCAGGGAAAACAACTGTTGCGATTCTATTTAGAAGAAGAGGAATACCAGTATTTAATGCCGATCAATACGCAAAGCGTTCCTTGTATCAAGGTTCTGTTTGTTATGAAAAAATTAGAGAAGTATTTGGCGAAGATGTTATTGGCATTAGTGGGGATATCGAGCCAAAGAAGCTTGCAGGAATTATCTTTCAAGATAACAACAAACGCAAACAACTAAACGCAATTGTGCATCCCTTCGTATTAGAAGGAATGCAGAAATTCTTCGCAACAAACCACCAACAACCAATTATCTGTGCAGAGATTCCACTGTTGTTTGAAACAGGTTGGGATCAATACTTTGACCGTACTGTAGTTGTGACTTGTAGTGAAGAAATTGCCATCCAAAGAATGATGGAAGAAAGAAACTACACACGTCAAGAAGCGAAGGCAAGACTATCAATGCAGATACCTGCAGAAGAACAGATTGCTAGAGCGGATAAAGTGATTTATAACGAAGGTGATTTAAAAGAACTAGATTCACAAATCAACCGATGGTTAGGAGAACTTAGAAAGGACATCAGAAATGGAAAGAATGCCAACTAGTACATATCGCGTTGATTTTAGTAATGGTATCTCTGAGGAAACTTTACTTTCTTTGATGATGTTATACCAACCATTAATTGGTAAAGATGCGACAGTTCTATACTTAACACTCATTGCGGAAGGCAAAACCCAAAAGGGTTTTGAAAAACACCAACGTTTACTTGTGCTAACTGACTTAGATATCAATGCACTAGATAAAGCATGTACAAAATTAGAAGAGTACATGCTGATGAGAACATATGTAAAAACTACAGAACTATGTAATCAATATATCTATGTGTTAAATAGTCCGATACATACAAAGGATTTCTTGAAATCTAATGTATTTATGAATCGCTATGAACGTGTTGTAGGAAAAGATGAGACAACTACTACAATGACGCATTTAAACGCAAATAATGTATCCTTGCGTGGCTATAAAGAAATCACAAAGGCAGTTAAGTTCTTACCAGAAGATCTCTTAGATCGACATATTGAGTTTGATGCACTACAGCCACGTTATCAATTCGCAATGGAAGATCAAACGATTAACTTTGATTATGAGAAGTTTATTGCGACGACAAGTACACTGGTATTCCCTGCTGAACTTCGTACACAGGATAACTTAAGCCTCATCGGGAAGCTTGCGACAATCTATGGTCTATCTGTTGATAAGATGCGTATCTTAGTCAATCGTTGTATTAATTTACAAACGATGACATTCGATGGTGCAAAGCTAAAGATTTACGCATCACGCGCAGAATCGGATGTAAAACCGGGAAGCGATCCATACTCCTTACCACCTGTATCTTTCTTACAGGCAAAGCAAGGTGGTGCAAAGGTTACCCAATTAGAAAAGAGTATCTTAGAACATCTAGCAATCGACATGCATTTCAGCAATGAAGTTATCAACGTGATGATTGAACATATCCTAAAGATTTCTCAAAATCGTTTGAATCATAACTTTGTGGATATGGTTGCGGCAGAGTGGGCTAGAGATGGTGTGACTACCAAACAACAAGCGCTACAACAGCGTAAGAAAATTGTTCACCAAACCCCGCAGGTTAATAGCGGTGCTAAGATTGGCATGCCAGACTATATACGCCAACAAGAAGATGGCACTCTACCAGAAGGTACAGTCGCATCAACAGAACTATTAGAACGATTACAAAAACTACAGAAGGGAGAGGAGTAATTCATGGAAGCCTTAAATATCAAAGAGATTCCGATGACGGATCAGCAGAAACAAGAAACTCAATCGCTCCAAGATGAATTACGTAAAGACCCTGTAGTTGTCGAGCTGTTTCAAAGAAACAAACTCAATGAAAGATATTTGAACACATCTCCATGGAAGATTCATGCATGGAGAAAAGGCTTTGAACCATGCCTGCACTGTACAGGCTTAAATCAATGCAAGCAGAGAGTAAAGGGTTACTATGATGACTTAGAGGATAATGGTATCCTACAAAATGTACAAACACCATGTAAATTCCAACGGGCATATATGGAAAAGACAGCACATCTAGAGAAGTTTAGTGTAAATGATATGCCATCTAATATGTACACAGTATCTTTTGATAAAATCAACTTAATCAAAGAGATGGAAGAATACTTACTTGTTTGGGAAGCTTGTAGAAGTGCTAGCATTCATAATCAAGGACTTTATCTACATGGTACAATGGGAAGTGGGAAAACATATCTTTCCGCTTGTGCCACAAATGATCATGCTCGCAAAAACGAAATGGTAGCTTTTGTGCATTATCCAACATATTGTACAAGAGCCATCGCAACGATGAAGACTTCAGAATACAAAATCGAACTTGGTCGATTGATGCGTGCAAAGTTTCTTGTCTTAGATGATATTGGGGCAGAGAGTGTGAATGAATGGAATCGCGATCAATTATTGTTGCCGCTATTAGAGAAGCGATATACAGAAGGATTGCCAACTTGGTTTACATCCAACTGTGATATTGAATCACTCAAAGAACACTTCCGTTATGTTGGAAAAGGCAAGGATGATGAACTGAAAGCAGCCCGTGTCGTGGAGAGAATTACGAGTATGGCAAAGATAAAAACGCTTACAGGAAAAGATAGGCGAAAAACATTGTAAAATGCTTTAATAATACACTTTAATGGTATAAAATAATTGAGATTTGGAGGGCCTTTACATGGTTAGAAAAATTGGCGTTTTGACATCAGGTGGTGATGCGCCGGGAATGAATTCCGCAATTCGTGCCGTAACCAGAATTGCACTCAGTAATGGAATTGAAGTTGTCGGTATTCGCGATGGATATCGAGGTCTTCTAGAAGAGAAGTTTCAAGTATTAGAACGTACAGATGTATCGGATATTTTAAACCGCGGTGGGACGACACTTGGATCGGCTCGTTTACCTGAATTTAAAGAAGAAGAGGTTCAAGATCAATGTGTTTCAAACTTGCGTAAAGCAGGCATTGATGCACTGGTGGTCATTGGTGGTGATGGTTCCTATCGTGGAGCACTCGCACTTACAAATAAGGGAATTAATTGTATTGGGTTACCTGGTACAATTGATAACGATATCTCTGGCACTGATTTCACAATCGGTTTTGATACAGCGTTACAGACTTGTGTAGAAAACGTAGATAAACTACGTGATACATCTAGTTCACATCACCGTTGTTCCATCGTCGAAGTAATGGGAAATCACTGTGGAGACCTTGCGCTATATACAGCGATTGCGTGTGGTGCAGAAATCGTCATCACACCAGAAACAGGTTATGATGAAACAGAAATTCTAGAAAAGCTACGCTATCTTGGAGATGCAGTGAAGAAGAATCACGCAATCGTTATTATCTCTGAAAAGATTTGTGACGTGGATGGTTTAGCAAAGAAGGTTTCATTACATACAAACTTCAGTGGTCGTGCAACGATTTTGGGACACATCCAGCGTGGTGGTTCCCCAACTCCAGTTGACCGTATGCTTTCAAGCAGAATGGGTGAAAAGGCTATTGATTTATTGATGGAAGGTATTGGTGGACATTGTGTTGGTATTATCGACAACGAAATTTGTTCAATGCCAATTCAAGAAGCACTAGAGAAACCACGCAAGAGTAGAAAGAAACTATATCGATTATTTGATCGTTTAGTATAAGAAGGAGATGATTGCTTTGGAAAACAAACATTTATTTAAGAAAACAAAGGTAGTATGTACGATTGGTCCAGCTTCAGAAAATGAGAAGACACTTACAGAACTTGTGGGTGCAGGTATGAACATCGCTCGTTTAAACTTCAGCCATGGATCACATGAAGAACACTTAGAAAGAATCAACTTAGTTCGTTCCGTAAGTGCAAAGACAGGTGTAAATTTAGCGATTGCGTTAGATACAAAGGGTCCTGAAATCCGTTTAGGTACTTTCAAGAACGATGTAGAAAACTACGAAATCGGTGAAATCGTTTACTTAACAAAGGCAGAGATTGAAGGAACACATGAACGTTTCCATATTCAATGTCCAGAGCTATTCGATGACTTAAAGCAAGGAAATTATATTTTAATCAACGATGGTAAGATGAAGCTTACTGTACTCGAAAACAATGGTCACGAATTAAAGTGCCGTGTTGAAGTTGCGGGTCCTATCAGTTCACGTAAGGGTTGTAACGTACCAGGTGTTAAACTAAGTATGCCATTCTTATCTGCTAAGGATGAGGCTGATATTCGTTTCGGTTGCCGTAATGACGTTGACTTTATCTTCGCTTCCTTTACAAGAAGACCAGAAGATGTAAATGCAATTCGTGCAATCTGTGTTGAAGAAGGTAAGCCACATATTAACATTATTCCTAAGATTGAAAACCAAGAGGGTTATGATAACATCGATGCAATTCTTGAAGCAGCTGATGGTGTTATGGTTGCTCGTGGTGACTTAGGCGTAGAAATCCCTACAATGTTAGTTCCTATCTATCAGAAGCACATTATTCGTCAAGCAAACATTATTGGTAAGCCAGTAATTACTGCTACACATATGTTGGATTCTATGACACACAACCCACGTTGTACACGTGCCGAAGCATCTGACGTATGCAACGCTGTGTTAGATGGTTCTGATGGTGTTATGTTATCTGCTGAATCTGCTGCTGGTGACTATCCAGTAGAAGCTTGCGAAACAATGTCAGAAATCGCTGAAGAAGCAGAGAAGATTATCAACTACCGTACGAAGTTAGATTGGTTAAAGCAATCTACACGTAAGACAGTACAGGATGCAGTTTCTATTGCTATTAGTGATGCTACACTAACATTAGACAATATTGGTGCTATTGTTGTATTCACACAGGGTGGTACAACAGCTCGTCGTATTTCTAAGTTCCGTCCAAGCGTACCTGTATTAGCTGTTACATTCACAAAGGATATTCAACGTAAGTTATTGAGCTACTGGGGAGTATTACCAGTTTACTCTGAAGTACAAAACCAGTTAACAAACGATGACGAACTCGCATCAACAGTTGCTAAGAACTTTGGTGTGAAGAAGGGTCAATTAATCATCATCTCAGCAGGTTATCCAACAGGTGAAGGATCTGCGAACATGATGAAGATCGTAGAAGTTAAGTAATCATCTAGAAAAGACGGTTAAACGTCTTTTCTTTTTTATATGCATGCATAACGAAAAGAGTCCGATTAGGACTCTTGTGTTTTCTTGGTTGTTCTTGGACCGCGTGCTGCGTTAGCTTTTATCTTGGCTTGAATCTCTGCAATTGCTGCTTTCTGATTCAAGATAACCGGAATAACAATCGGATTACGATTTGTCTTCTGGAAGAGGAAAGGCTCTAGGCAAGATCGGATACAGTTCTTTAATTCACCAAAGGTTGTACGTTGTTGCATCTTCTTCTTAAGGGAATCATATACAAGTAACTCTGCTTCTTTCAGAAGTGTTTGAGAATCTTTGATGTATACAAAGCCACGAGACACGATAGATGGACGGCAGAGAATCTTATTGTAGCGAGAATCGATTGTGACGATAACTGCCACAAGTCCATTTTCTGCTAAGATCTTACGGTCTTTAATAACGGATGTACTTAGACCGGAAATGTCATTACCATCAACGTAGATATCGTCTGTCTGTACGCGCTCATTTGCGATAAAGCACTTACCATCTCGTAATACAACGACATCCCCATTAGAACAAATCAAGCAATGATCTTCAGGAATACCTGTTTCTTGCGCTGTTGCGGAATGTTGTTTTAACATCTTGTATTCACCATGGTATGGCATAAACCATTCAGGCTTAATGAGATTCAACATTAACTTTTGTTCTTCTTGAGGAGCGTGTCCTGTTGTGTGGAAGGAAGTTAGTGGTGAGTTTGTAATAACATTAGCTCCAACACGTGTTAATTGGTTAATAACACTACCAACGGAGGTGCCGTTACCTGGAATTGGATTGGATGAGAATAGTACTGTATCACCAGGAATAATCTTGATGAAACGGTGTGTACCGTTGGCGATTCTGCTTAAGGCAGCCATTGGTTCACCCTGAGAACCTGTACATACGATACAGATACGATTTGATGGTAGGGTATTTAGCTCATTACCAGAGATGAAGCTACTATCAGGAATCTGGATAACCCCCATCTTCTTACCGATTTCGCATACATTCTCCATTGAGCGTCCAAACACCGCAACCTTACGATTACATGCGACAGCTGCTTCTAGAATCTGATTTAAACGTAATACGTTAGATGCGAAAGTAGAAACGATCATACGTCCTGGCGTCTTACGCATCTGTTCCATGATGGCACGTGCTACAGTCTTTTCAGATATAGAAGAACCTGGAACAGAGGAGTTTGTAGAATCACTCATGAGAAGAGAAACACCAACTTGTCCGATGTAAGCCATCTTCTGGAAGTCAGCGTTTGTGCCAACTGGGGTCATATCAAACTTAAAGTCACCAGTTTCAACGATACGCCCGTTTGGTGTATTAATTAGTACACCAAGTGCATCTGGTATTGAATGAACTACATTGAAGAAACCAATTGAGAAATGCTTTGTTTTAATACTGGATTCTGAATTGATTTCCGTAATCTTACATACACGTGTTAGACGATGCTCTTCTAATTTCTTTTCGATTAACGCTTTCGCAAAACGAGGAGCGTAAATCTGTTTTAATCGAATTGTCTTTAAAAAGAATGGAATACCACCAATATGGTCTTCGTGACCATGAGTGATAACCATTGCGGCTATTTTGTTTTGGTTTTTTACCAGATAGGAATAATCTGGGATAACATAATCGACACCGAGTAAGGCATCTTCCGGAAAGAGTACACCGCAGTCGACAATGATGATTTCATCATCATGTTCAACGCAGTACATATTCTTTCCGACTTCACCTAAGCCACCAAGTGCATAGATCATCGTATCTGTCTTATGATTAATCGCTAAGTCGCTTAAATCAGGTTCAGTAATACGAGTACGACGAAGTGGGCGAGTCGTTCTTTTACTGCTATTATTTTCAGTCATTATAAAAATTCCTTTCATTTATTTAATTATTGGTGAAGGTAGTAGTTTTATTCGCCTATATTATATCATTCTTCAATGAAAAAGGAAGAAGTCTCCCTATAAAACAAGGGCACCTTCAATTGGTTTGTTTGGTTCTTTTTTATTGATGTGATCATAGAATAAAATGCCATCCATATGATCTAATTCGTGTTGTAATACGATAGCGATATAACCACGTGCACGGATTTCTACATCTTGGTTTTGAACTAGGTCAAACGCTCTAATTGTTACACGTGCATTACGTACAACATAGCCTCGATGTTCATTCTCAACAGAGAGGCAACCCTCGCCACTTTCTAAATACGCAGGTTGTACGGAACGAGAAACAATTTTAGGGTTTACTAGCATAAATTCATATTTCACCATATTGCCATCTTTATCAGTTTCATCAAATGCAACGGCACACATTCTCTTCTTTATGCCAACTTGGATTGCACTGATACCAACAGCTGGTCTGAGGTTAAACTTTGCGGCTTTTTCTTCATCAGTGGAATCTTTTACGTATTGCAACATATCACGTAATAAAGTTTCATCTTCCTTTGATAGGGGTAATGAAACAAGCTCAGATTTTTCTCGAATTAAAGGATTGGTATCTTTAATGATTGTGTCATTATTTATTAACATAATTTTTACCTCAGCATACATTTTAACATTCTAAAAGCGGAATTCAACTAACACGCATCGATGTAAGCGTTTAGCATAAAAAATTTATGAAAATTGATGATATTTGTGATGTTCGATGTGTGGATTTCGTACAGTATGTTAGAATAATACTTGTATGCAAACAAAGAAAAAGAAAACGAAAAAAGCAGAGCCAATTCAGGTAAATGCACCAGTGAAAAAGAGGAAGTTCCTGAATCTACGTATGCCAAAATCATCCGACCACTTCTTACATGCGGCGATGATTATTTTGATGTTGTTTGGCATTATTATGGTTGGTAGTGCATCCATGGGTGTTGCTGGTGGTAATAATCGTTTTCTAGTGATTACAATTGTTAAACAGGTTGTCTATGCAGTAGCGGGTTATACTGCCATGACATTTTTAGCAAATCGTTTCCAACTCAAGAAATTGAAGTCATCAACGACTTTCCTAGTGATACTTGGGACAATCGCAAGCTTGTTATTGTGCTTATTGTTTGCGGAAACCAATGGTGCTAGAGCTTGGATTCGTATTCCACTTGGTGTAACAGAAGTAACTCTACAGCCTTCGGAGTTTGCAAAGATTATCGCGATTTTGGTGGTTGCCTTGTATTTAGGTGATAATGTACATAACTACAGTAAGAGATTTGATTTGATCAAACGACCACTCTTTATTGATGGTGTGATTTTGTTTATTGTATGGATTTTACAGTCTGACTTTGGATCGATGGCAGTTATCTTTGTGATTATCTGCGTTTGTTTCTTGGTTCCAAATCATCCTCAATTAAGAGGGTATCAAAGAGTATTAACAATCTTATTCTATGGTGTAGTTCTCTTAGGATTCTATATCTTATCTCCATCGGGAGAACATCTCATTATGAAGATGACATTCCTAAAGACATATCAGATCAAACGTTTCGTATCTGCGATTAATCCATTTATGGATCAATATGGTACTGGTTATCAGTTAATTAGTGGTTTGATTTCCTTTGCGACTGGAGGATGGTTTGGTAAGGGCCTCGGTAACTCTGTACGTAAGTATACAAACTTCCCTGCTGCTAGTACGGACTATATCCTTGCGATTGTAGTTGAAGAGCTTGGCTTTGTAGGCTTTATTGGCTTACTTACAGTATATGGAGTTATTATCTTTGTTTTATTACGCTATGCGATGAAAATGCGCAGCGAGAAGGGACGTATCATCCTTGTTGGTACAGCGATGTATTTCTTGGTACATATATTCTTTAATATTGGTGGTGTTACAGGATTAATTCCTCTAACAGGTGTACCACTTTTGATGGTATCTGCTGGTGGCTCTTCTACGATGTCTATTATGGCTTGCGTTGGTATCTCACAAGCGGTGATTGCCTCCTATAAACGAGGTGAGATTCGATGAGAATTATCGCTGGTGAATATCGTTCACGCAAGATAGAAACACGTTCTGGCAATCAGACAAGACCTACATTAGATAAGGTTAGAGAAGCTGTTTTTTCATCCCTAGGAGGGATGTTTGATGGTGGCACAGTATTAGATTTATATGCTGGTAGTGGTGCTAATGGACTAGAGGCACTATCTCGTGGATATAATTATGCAGTATTTGCGGATATCTCTAAAGATGCAATTCATGTCATCCGTAAAAATATAGAGTCATTACGTTGTATAGGGAAGACAAAAGTCTTACATATGCCAGATAAAAAAGCATTATCACTTTTAAAGGCAGAAGGACTACGTTTTGAATTAGTATATCTAGATCCACCATATGCAGGACAACGCAATAATGAAATTCTAGAATACTTACAAGAGAACAACATGCTTACGGATCATGCTGTAGTTGTGATTGAATCCGCAAAAGAAGATGAATTTAAAAAAGAGTTTGGCTCTTTAAAACCATATAAAGAAGCAATCTACGGTATTACACGTATTACCTATTATCGAAATGAGGTGGAAGGATGAAAGCTTGCTATCCAGGAACATTTGATCCAATTACTAACGGTCATTTGGATATTATTGAGCGTGCATCACGTTTATTTGATGAGGTTGTGGTATTGATTATGTTCAATCCACGTAAGACTTGTTTATTCAATAGTGAAGAAAGAAAACAGATGGTTATCGATAGTTTAAAATCTATTGGTAACCCACAGAATGTAACTGTGATGATTGGCTCTGGTCTAACAGTAGAGTTTGCCCGTAAGATTGGTGCTGCTGTCATTATTCGTGGTATTCGTGCCGTCAGTGATTATGAATATGAACTCGGACAAGCAACTGCGAATATGATGTTGGCACATGAGATTGAAACAGCATTCTTAATTGCGAAACCGCAATATTCATTCCTATCTTCCTCTGTATGTAAAGAGATTGCCCTCAATGGAGGAGATTTGTTAAATCTAGTACCTTCACAGGTAGAAGGACCTCTTAAAGAAAAGATGGCCGTAGTAGCTGAAAACTTAAAGAGTGTACAGGGGCAGATATGATACGTTGGGGAATTATTGGCGCTGGGAAAATTGCCCAGCGTTTTGTAAAGAGTCTAGCACATGAAAAAAATAGTCAGCTCTATGCTGTTAGTTGTCGTACACTTTCGAAAGCACAACAGTTTGCGGATACATATCATGCGTTAAAAGCGTATGGATCCTATGAGGAAGTCTTACAAGATCCAAACGTAGATGCAGTATATATTACCTTGCCACATGGCTATCATTATCTGTGGTCTATTCAAGCTATCAAAGCAGGTAAGGCAGTACTGGTTGAAAAACCAGCTGGTATAAATGCATTTGAAATTGAGGGAATTATGGAAGTGTTAAAACAACATCCAGTATTATGGATGGAAGCTATGAAACCTCGTTTTACACCTCTCTATCAAAAGATACAGAAGATAATCCAAGAAGGTATACTTGGAGATATCCAAGAAATTCATACAGTACTCAACTCAAAACAATCAGATAAAGTGATTCAAAATAGTTATCTGAGTGATCCAGTCTATGGAGGAGCACTGTTAGATTGTGGTTGTTATTGTGCAACATGGATTACAGAATATACCAAAGGTAAGTTACGCATCGATCACATCAATGTAGACTTGCAGGATGGATATGACTTACATACAAAGGTACAGATGCATATAGGCAATACACTAGCCACTCTAGAAACTGCAATCAATCAACCAGAAAAGAAAGAAGTATTGATTAAGGGTACAAGGGGTGAAATCCGAATTCAAGATTTGCATAGACCTACAAGTGCAGAACTAAAGACTGAAGATAAAGTAGAAATCATAGACTGTCCATATGAAGTAGATGACTTCTATGGAGAGATATCTCACTTTGTAAGCTTGCTGGAAAATGGAAAACAAAGTTCTCCAATTATGCCTATCCAAAGTAGTTTAGAAACTGCTATGTTACTAGATCGTATCAAGGATGCGATGACCCCTAATCCAATCGAAATATAAGAGGTGCTAAAAATGGCAAAAATTATGTGGGAAGGAAATTAAGATAGGTATAAAGTTTTTCTTGAAATGTTCATCCCAGCATAAAAAAACTAGGAAAGTCTAGTGATATACTAAAGCTTCTATTCCATATGGAATAGAACCTATATTATTGTGCTTTGTATGTGTTTTTCGTAAGAGAAATATCAGTTCGGAATTTCTTTTAGATTTGTGCATGATACCGTTCAGTTTATTCATTGAATTTCTGTTATTATTTAACAGATAGTGTTTGATTGAAAGCAATACGAAAAGGGTCTTTCAAAGCACTCAGAATATCAAATATAGCTGTAAGAATCAATGTTTAACTTGATAAATTAGGAGTTCTAAGGATGATTATGAGCATTATGAGTAAAAAATTGGAGAAAATGAGCTTGCATGAACTTTGGCAGTTGTTCCCGATATTTTTGGTTGAACATAATACCGCTTGGAAACAATGGTATGAAGAAGAAAGAGACACCATTCTATCGGTAGTGCCAAGTGAAAGTATAATGAGGATATCCCATATTGGTAGCACCGCAATTTTAGGAATATGGGCAAAAAATATTGTAGATATATTGATTGAAGTAAATAACAAGTTAGATTTATATGCAGTTAAGGAGACTCTTGTAAATAATGGCTGGTTATGTATGAATATGACGGAAAACCGAATAACGCTCAATAAGGGATATACAGAACAAGGTTTTGCGGAAAAAGTATTTCATCTTCATATTAGAATTATGGGAGATAATGATGAACTGTTTTTTAGAGATTATCTTAACGAACATGAGGAAATAGCTAAAGAATATGAAGTATTAAAACTTTCTCTCTGGAAAGAATTTGAGCATGATCGAGATGGATACACTAACGCAAAAACAAATTTTATAAAAAAATATACAAATTTGGCAAAATGTAGATATAGTGGTAGATATTAAAAAATACCAGTTTTTTTGATGAACTGATTTTAAATACAAATTATTATTGTTATTTGCCTACGTTGAAAACACATGGAAGAATAATTTTAAGAAAAGACAATTGCAAGGAGAGATTTTCTAAGAATTGTCTTTTTAATGTTTACACAAGTATACCACTCATTTTCAACACTTTGCGATTGCTTATGTGTGAGACTTTTTGCAAAATTTAGCACTAAACTGTTGACAGTGCTAAGTGGTTGGTATACTATATTAGCAGACATTGAAAAAGAGTGCTAAAAGGAGGTGCTGGAGATGTTAACACCAAGACGAATAGAAATCTTCAAGGCGATTGTTGATGAGTATATTCGTACGGCGGAACCGGTTGGTTCTCGTACATTGCAAGAACAGTATGACTTACCATATTCCAGTGCGACCATCCGTAATGACATGCAGGTCTTAGAGGAAATGGGCTATTTGGAAAAGACACATACTTCCAGTGGACGTGTTCCTAGTACGTTGGGATATAAGTTCTATTGTGAGAACTTATTGAACAATGCGGCTGGCATTGATAAACGTATGGAACTTGCAATTCGTAGCGCATTTGATGTGTCGAGTATGAACATTGAGGAGGCGGTTCATCAAAGTTGTGAAATCCTCAGTGAAATGACAAATATGACAGCTGGTGCAATTGGGCCAGATGCTAATACGCAATGTCTAGAACATATAAAATTGTTCCCAATTGATATGCGTAATGCGGTATGCGTATTTATCACAAATACGGGTCATACGGAAACGAAGAATTTTCACTTTGAAGATGATGTGCCTTTCAAAGATTTGGAAGCTTGTACGGATATCTTAAACAAACGATTAAAGGGCGTTCCACTTGCGGAAGTACCTAGTCGTATGGAAGATATCAAACCTGATTTATGTAGCGTTGTACATCGCCACGATCTACTCTTTACAGCGTTTGTTAGAGCGTTTGTGAAGTTTGCTAGTGAGAGTGTTTACTTCTCTGGAAAAGATCGTGTATTATATCAACCTGAATTTGAAGATATCAACAAGTTAAAGCAATTGATGTTGATGTTTGATGATACGAAGGTATGGCGTGGATTAGATTCCAGCGAAAATGCGGTTGCGGTTACTACTACAAAGGGTGCACAGCTTACTTGGTATAACGATCTAGCAGTTGTACGTTCCAAGTTCCATGTCAATGATACGGAAAGTGGAGAATTGATGGTTGTTGGGCCAAGCAGAATGAATTATGAAAAAGTCGTAAATCTAATCGATTATGCGGCACGTTTGATTGAAAAGATGTATAACTCAGGAGGTGAAAGTGGCAATGAGTGAAGATATCAAAAAGACAGAAGATGAAACTGAAGAGGTAGTTGAAACTGAAGCTCCTGAAGTAGTTGAAGAAGTAGATGAAGTTGCTACACTTCAAGCGAAAATTACAGAGTTAAGTGAACAGGTAAATATTCTCAAGAATGAATATGCAAAAGCATATGCAGATACAGAGAATACAAGAAAACGTCTACAGGCTGATTTCGACAGTCGTACAAAGTTTATGATGAAGAACTTTGCATTAGAGTTATTACCTGTATTAGATAGTTGTGAAAGAGCGCTAGCGCAAGCAACAACAGATGAAGCATATCGTAAGGGTGTCGAAATGATTTATGGACAATTACAGAATGCTTTAAGTAAAGAAGGTATTACAGAAATCGATGCATTGAACCAACCATTCGATGGCAATTGGCATCAAGCATTGATGACAGAAGCAAAAGAAGATGTTGAACCTGGAATTGTAATTGAAGTATTACAGAAGGGGTATCGTATAAAGGATCGTCTGCTAAGAGCAGCGATGGTCAAAGTAAGTGAATAACTAGGAGGAAGATAAACATGAGCAAGATTATTGGTATTGACTTAGGAACAACAAATAGCTGCGTATCCGTTATGGAAGGTGGCGAAGCAAAAGTAATCGCAAATCCAGAAGGAAATCGTACAACACCATCCGTAGTAGCATTTAAGAATGGTGAACGTATTGTCGGTGATGCCGCAAAGCGTCAATTAATTACAAATAAAGATACAGTATATTCCATTAAGCGTTTAATGGGTACAAATCAAAAAGTAACATTAGAAGGCAAGGAATATACACCGCAGGAAATTTCTGCAATGATTCTTACATATTTAAAGAGTTATGCAGAAGCTTACTTAGGGGAGAAGGTAGAAAAGGCTGTTATTACAGTACCTGCATACTTCAACGATGCACAGCGTCAAGCAACAAAGGATGCTGGTAAGATTGCTGGTTTGGATGTAGTACGTATTATTAACGAGCCAACTGCTTCTGCACTTGCGTTTGGTTCCGACAAAGAAACATCTAAGGAACAAAAGATCTTAGTATATGACTTAGGTGGTGGTACATTCGATGTATCTATCTTGGATATTGCGGATGGTACATTTGAAGTATTATCTACAAATGGTGATACACACTTAGGTGGTGATGACTTCGATGAAGCTATCATCAATTGGTTAGCAGATAACTTCAAACGTGAAAATAACATCGATCTAAGACAAGATAAGATGGCTTTACAGAGATTAAAGGAAGCTGCAGAAAAGGCTAAGAAAGACTTATCTGGTATGGTACAGACACAGATTTCCTTACCATTTATCTCCGCTGGTCCTGCAGGTCCATTACACTTAGAAGCTACATTAACACGTGCACAGTTTAATGAAATGACAAAGGGACTTGTCGAAAGAACATTGATTCCAGTACGTCAAGCATTAAAAGATGCAGGTATTACAGCAAATGATCTTCATCAGGTATTACTTGTAGGTGGTTCTACACGTATTCCGGCTGTTCAAGAAGCAATTAAGAATGAATTAGGTAAGGAACCTAACAAGTCCGTTAACCCAGATGAATGCGTATCTTTAGGTGCTGCTATTCAGGGTGGTGTTATCGCTGGTGATGTTAAGGACGTATTATTACTTGACGTTACTCCACTTTCATTAGGTATTGAAACAATGGGTGGTGTTATGACAGTTCTTATCCCACGTAACACAACAATCCCAACAAGTAAGTCACAGATTTTCTCAACAGCTGCAGATAACCAGCCAGCTGTAGATATCCATGTATTACAGGGTGAAAGACCAATGGCACAGGATAACAAGACACTTGGTAACTTCCAGTTAGATGGTATTGCCCCAGCAAGACGTGGTGTTCCACAGATCGAAGTAACATTCGATATCGATGTAAACGGTATTGTACACGTTACTGCGGTTGATAAGGCAACAAATAAGAAGCAGTCTATTACGATTACAAACTCTTCTGGTTTAAGCGAGGATGAAATTGACCGTATGGTTAAGGAAGCTGAAGCTCACAAGGCAGAAGATGACAAGCGTAAAGAAGAAATCGAGACAAAGAATCGTGCAGAAGCTTTCATTCATCAGATTGATGAAACATTGCAGAATGAAAATGCAAATGTAACTGAAGAGCAGAAGGCTGAAGTGAAGAAGTTACGTGATGAATTACAAGAAGCTATTGATAAGAATGATACAGAAAGCTTAAAGACTAAGTTAGATGCTCTTGAAAAGGCAGCGAATGACATGGCTCAGGCAATGTATCAAAGCCAAGCCGGTCAGCAGGCTACTGGTGATACTGCAGGTAATTCAACAAGCGCAAACGGCGATGTTGTTGACGCAGACTTCCAAGAAAAGAAGTAAAGTTTGAAAGGAATGCGGGGCTTGTTTCCGCATTCTTTTAAGAGAAGAAAGGGCTAAAAGATATGGCTGAAAAAAGAGATTATTATGAGGTGTTAGGAATATCCAAAGGAGCAAGCGATGCGGAAATTAAAAAAGCCTATCGTTCGTTAGCCAAAAAATACCACCCAGATGTAAATAAAGAGGCAGGTGCAGAAGCCAAGTTTAAAGAAATCAATGAAGCTTACGAAGTATTAAGTGATCCACAAAAGCGTCAGACTTATGATCAGTTTGGCTTTGCAGGAATGAACGGTTCTCAAGCAGGTGGAGGCTTCGGTGGTTTTGGCGGTGGTTTTAACGCTGGTGGATTTGATGATCTCAACGATATCTTCTCCTCATTCTTCGGTGGAGGTATGGGTGGATTCAGCACTGGTTCACGTCGTTCCAGTAATGGACCACGCAAGGGTGAAGACCGCTACATGCGCATGAATATCTCATTTATGGACGCATGTTTTGGCAAGACTGAGACCATCTCTTTAACAGTTGAAGAACAATGTGACAAATGTCATGGTACAGGTGCAGCTTCTCCAAGTGATATAGAAACCTGTCCAACCTGCCATGGTGCTGGTAGCGTTATTACACAGCAACGCACGGCATTTGGTGTATTTCAATCTCAAGGTATATGTCCAGACTGTCGTGGTACAGGTAAGAAGATTCGTAAAGCATGTCCAAAATGTGGTGGTACAGGTTATGAAAAGAAGCGTATTAGCGTAGATGTAAAGATTCCTGCAGGTATCCAAACAGGACAGCAGTTACGTGTATCCGGCAAGGGTGAACGTGGCTACAATGGTGGTCCAAATGGTGACTTATACCTAGAAATCAATGTATTACCACATGAAAGTTTTGAGCGTGATGGCAAAGATATCTACCTTGATATTCCAGTCAGCGCAGTTGATGCGACTTTGGGTGTTAGTGTAGATGTTCCTACAATCCATGGTGATGTCACTATGAAGATTCCAGCCGGAACCCAAGATGGCACAAGAATGCGTCTAAAGGGTAAAGGTACTGCAGATCTTCATGGTGGAAGAGACGGTGACCAAATCGTTACGGTACGTGTTACTGTAGAAAGATCACTTTCACGTAAAGAACGTGAACTATATGAGCAGTTACAAGAGTTACAAAATTCCAGCAAAGGTGAAACAGCCTGGGAAAAGTTTAAGAAGAAATTCATTTAAGTAACAGGCATCACCTATCAAAGGAGGTGTTACGATGAACATTGAGCAGATGACAGAGATCCTGCAAAATATCATCATGCAGGCAGTACAGCTTGCACAAGAAAAACAAAGTCCTGATATTAAGCCTGAACATATCCTCTATGCAATGGTAAATGACGATAGTCTAGAGGGTATCTGGCAAAGGCTACATATCAGTCAAGAAGAATTAAGAAGCTTCATCGAACAAGCACTAACAAGAATTCCAGCAGTGAGTGGATCTACACAACCACAGCTATCTAGTGATGTTATGCAAGCATATAACCATGCATTAAAACGTATGCAGAAACAAAACGATAGCTACATGAGTACTGTTACATTCTTACTTGGCTTGTTTGATACAAAAGCTACAATTATTGAGCAAATCAAACAACAGTTTCATATTACAGCACGTGATATTGAAAAAGCAGAAGAAGAAAGAAGAGGTGGAATGACGATGGATGAAAAGACCAATGAAAGCCAACTCGATGCATTAAGCAAATATGGACATGATTTAGTCAAAGAAGTAAAAGATGGAAAAATTGATCCGGTTATCGGAAGAGATGAAGAGATTCGTAGAGTCATTGAAATCCTCTCTCGTAAGACAAAAAATAATCCAGTCCTCATTGGAGAACCTGGTGTTGGTAAGACCGCAATCGTAGAAGGTCTTGCTTGGCGTATCATGCAAGGGGATGTACCACTTGGACTCAAAGATAAGAAGTTAATTGAACTTGATATGGGTGCACTAATTGCTGGTGCGAAATATCGTGGTGAATTTGAAGAGCGCTTAAAGGGTGTACTCAAACAGGTACAACAGGCAGATGGTGGCATTATCTTATTCATCGATGAGATTCATAATCTTGTTGGTGCAGGTAAGACAGAAGGCTCCATGGATGCCGCAAACCTATTAAAGCCAATGCTAGCTAGAGGTGAACTCAAGTGTATTGGTGCGACTACATTCGATGAGTATCGTAAATACATCGAAAAGGATAGAGCTTTAGAGCGTCGTTTCCAAAAGATTATGGTACAGGAACCATCTGTTGAAGATACAATCAGTATCTTACGTGGACTCAAAGATCGTTTTGAATCACACCATGGTGTTCGTATCAAAGATGAAGCCATCATCGCAGCCGCAACACTATCCAATCGTTACATCACAGATCGTTTCTTACCAGATAAAGCAATCGATTTAATCGATGAAGCTTGTGCAACGATTCGTGTTGAAATGGATTCCATGCCTGCAGAGTTAGATGAACTCTCTAGACGTATTATGACTTTGCAGATTGAGGAAACATCCCTCAAGGAAGAAACAGATCCTAAGGCAAAAGATCGTCTAGAAGAAATCCGTAAGGAACTAGCAGATCTTAAGGAAGAACAGTCCGCAAAACTCTCTAAGTGGCAAGCTGAGAAGAATGAAGCAGATGCGATCAAGAACTATAAAGAAGAACTTGAAAAGGCTAAGCTTGCTTTAACACAAGCAGAAAACGCAGCGAACTATGAAACAGCTGCGAAGCTCAAATACGAAACGATTCCAAATCTCGAAAAGAAGATTAACGAGGCAGATGTAGAAAAGTCAGATGCGATGGTACATCAGATTGTTGATGAAGATATGATTGCGAAAATCGTATCACAATGGACACATATTGAAGTATCACGCTTGATGAGTACAGAAAGACAAAAGATTCTACATCTTCCAGAAGTACTTGCAAAACGTGTTATGGGACAGCCAGAAGCCTTACGCCTTGTATCAGATGCGATCATGCGTTCTAAAGCAAATATTCAAGATGAAAATCGTCCGTTAGGTTCCTTTATGTTCCTAGGCCCAACAGGTGTTGGTAAGACAGAAGTTGCCAAGGCATTAGCACAACAGTTATTCGACGATGAATCCAAGATTGTACGTATTGATATGTCTGAATACATGGAGAAGTTCTCTGTATCTAGACTCGTTGGTGCGCCTCCAGGATATGTTGGATATGAAGAGGGTGGACAGTTAACAGAAGCAGTACGTCGTTCACCATACTCAATTGTGCTATTAGACGAAATCGAAAAAGCACATCCAGATGTATTCAATATCCTATTACAGATCTTGGATGATGGACGTATTACAGACTCTAAGGGTGTAACGGTAGACTTCAAGAATACGATTATCATCATGACAAGTAACCTAGGTAGTCAATACGCCTTCGATGATGACCCAGAACATCGTGAAGAGCACTACATGAGTGAAGTACATAAGTTCTTTAAACCAGAGTTTATCAACCGTGTTGATGAAATCATCGTCTTTAATGCATTGGGTAATGATGTATTAGCGCAGATTGCTGAGAAGTTCTTAGCACAGCTACGCAATCGTTTGAAAGACCGTGATATTAATCTTACTGTTAGTGATAGCGCAATGAAGCGTATCATTGCTTGTGGTGTCGATCCACTTTACGGTGCTAGACCAATGAAACGTCATATTCAACGTGAAATTGAGACGGCAGTTGCTAGGGTGATTCTAGAAAACCCAGATATTAATGGTAAGACAATTCACGTCGACGCAAACGACGAACAGTATATTGTTACTGTGAAATAAAATTCACAATACAAATAGTAGAGAATACTAGTTTAGATTGACTGGTATTCTCTCTTTTTCTATTGTCTTTGATTATAGAAATTATGGTATAACTTAATTAACCTAGTGATATAGATTTTTTTTATTATTCGCTCAGCATGGATGGTATTTTAT
>ERZ1034992.185-NODE-185-length-40249-cov-39.037916_pt1 | contig 40249 bp, 56 predicted proteins | sample MGYA00520695_ERZ1034992 | MGnify/ENA primary metagenome ERZ1034992 (study PRJEB33766, sample SAMN09781778) | gut metagenome | biome: gut microbiome | host: Homo sapiens | place: Madagascar | study: EMG produced TPA metagenomics assembly of the PRJNA485056 data...
TATAAAATCTTTGTTTAAATCCTGTGTTACCCTTTATAATCTATTTGTTTACCACAGTATTTTCTATATAGTTTATCCTCTCTATGTCTGACACGCCTAGCTTGTAACCTCTGATTATATTTTCTAAACCCGTCTATTATTGTATTTTGAGTTATAAGTGCTACCAAAAGTATTATACCTACTGGATATAAAACTCTAGGTTTTTTTATATAGTTTTTAACTTTTTTAGCAGTATTCAAACATTTTTTATTAAAAGTATTGAACTTTTCTAACCTCATACGGTATAAATTTTGGATTTTGTTTACTCTCATTTTGTACCCAATCTAAATATTCAATCTAAGGTGTTTAGCAGGCTCATTAACACTCTTTATATTATTATCATAGTAGTTTATATATATTTGATTAACAAGCCTGTTTAAACCCCTTCTAAAGCTCTCTAAACTTTTTTATAACATTCGTGTTGTTTTATATGTTGGTGAAAAAATCTACCAACACTACCACCTGTCATGGCTAAAGACACTAAGTCAACCATGGTTTTCATATCTACATCTTTGTATAGATAAGTTGTACCTCTGTTAAATAAAATCACCATTTCTTGAGCCTTTTGGTTGTATTTAACTGTGTCAATGTTTGTACTATTTACTTTTAAGCTAATAACATCATTATTTAATACATTTTGATTGTTTACATTTAATTCTAATACATTTCCTAACATTTTTACCTCTTTTCTGTTTTTATTATCTACTCTTTAAGTTTACATCAAGTTAAATTTTCTGTCAACCCTTTGATTTTCTACAATCCTTTAAAATTTACATGATTGTAATTCTTTTTTAAGGTTTACAAGTCGTTTTTTCATTGGCTTATCCCAATTATTAACTTGGTAGCATTTTAAAGTATTTTTATCACAATCTATAACATACATATATTCTATATCTGCATGGTTATAAAGAGTAACTTCACCGTCTAGTTTTTCAGTTATATATTTTACAATTCTGTTTCCATACCAATCTTGTATATCATCTAGGTATTCGACCAACTCAGCACCTAAACCCATTGGGTAACAATCATAATGTTTGTAAACATCTACCTGTTTACCATTTTGTTTTACTCTAATAATTCCTTTTGTACTCATTTTATTTTCCTTTCTGTTGTAACCTTTTGACTCCTTTAGTTTACACTAAGTAAACTTTTCTGTCAACCCTTTTGGTCTTATCTAACCTTTTTGATTAAACATCTACCTCTAAAATGTCTAAAACCTCTTGTATATCAAGGTTTAAATCTTGGTTTTCAATCTCTTTTCCATTATCTATAATGGTAAAACTATTTTCGTTTTCAATATATTTGACTTCATAACCGTTGTTTTCACTATATGTAAAAACTGTATCTGTTATAACCTCGTGAGTTTTACCATTTGAAAGTTTAACTAAAAGTTTAGCAGTTCTATCTCTAAATAATGGTTCATTATCATTTTCTAACATATATTCGGTATATTCTGACATATAAACCTCTTTTCTTTTGTAACAACTTATAATCACATTTACATCTTATACCAAGCAAACTTTTCTGTCAACCCTTTTAGGTTTGTCTAACTTCACCAAAAGTTGAAACCCAATAAACATAAGGGTTTTACCCTAATATGATAATTCACATCTAAAGTAATCATCTTCTAGGCTATCATCTACTAGATACATACAAGCAGTTTTATCAAACTTTAATATATCTTCTTTATACTTTAATAAAATTTCTGTTGATATCTCAAAGATAGACCCACATTCATCTGATATACTCCAAGCTTGTCTACCTTCCTCTTGTAATTTTTCGATTAACTCGCTATCGTAAATAGTTGTTACTTCTGATAATACTTTTAATTGCCTACCATTTTCTTTATTAATCAAATATTGTTTAAAAATTCTTAAACCTGCACCCATTTTGTTCTCCTTTGTTGTTTCTGTATTAGTTGTTGTATTGTACAACCTAAGTTTTTTGAGTCCACTATTATATGATGAGGGTACTGATTATACTGATTATATAACCATGTACCCTTTGTATTAAGTTCTTGCATTGTTCTTTGAGCCTCTGTGTATGTTTCATATAAATTGTTGACTCTGACATAGTGTCCTATATCTGTATATACATATACTGAAAATCTGCGTTTATTATCTGACTTGTTGATATACATATTACCTCTTTTCTTGTGTAACCTTTGCAACAACTTTAGTTTACATCAAGTAAACTTTTCTGTCAACCCTTTTGGTTTATACAAAATAAAAGAGGGCAAAAGCCCTCACAGAAAGGAATACGGAATATAGTTTATACTTTTAAGTATATATCTTGTATATCTAATTCAGCTATCAAACAAGCATTTTGGAAATCCTCGAATTTATCCAAATTAAAGTTGTATAATTTAGCTATAACAGGTAGTTTTAAAATAGTTTTGCGTTTTTCTAAATCCTCATAAAATAAATCTGTAAAAACATCAGCCCTAGTATATTTAACTCTTTGTTTATGCTCTTTTCGGGCTAAATCCCTATTATGTCTAATAATTTGTTTATTTTTTAATACATCTAAAAACTTATTAATATTCATTTTTTACCCTCTCTTAACCAATTAAATTACCTTTATCATAAACAGATTTGATTTTACCCTCTTTGCCTAAAGCTCTCACTTCTAGCTCACCACCACAAGTACAATGATATAGGTTTGGGTATTTTGTTACATTTGTTTTGCGTATATATTTATGTTTACTACCACATTTAGTACAAACTACCTCATATTTATAATTAATTTGTTCAGCAAATGCTCTACATTTTGTTTTTACTTGTATATCGTACCCATATTTGGTATTAACAAATTGTGCTACTTTATGGAATTTATACCCATGCTCAAAACACCCTTCAATAGTATGTATTAACTCATGTAATAAAGTATTTTCTATTTCTTGTTTGGTAGCACTTAACATTTTTTTATTCAAGTATATATTGAACAATGTATAACCACCCAAGGCTTGCTTTCTACATATACCCAAGGTTTTATTATCATTGATTAATTTTACAGTAGGTGTTATTCTATCTGAATAAGGTAATATACCCTTAAATTTAACTTTTAGCTTGTTTAAAATTTCTGTTGCTAAATCTGATTTTTCGTAAACTCTTAACATTCTATTTCCTCTCTGTTGTAACCTTTTGACCCCTTTAGTTTATACTAAGTAAACTTTTCTGTCAACCCTTAGAAATTATCAGTATAATTCCAAAGAGCAATACCAATTATTATTAATAACAATCCTGTAATCATTTTAGTTTATCCTTTCTGTAAAATAATCTTACTATCAACACAAATTTATGTCAACCCTATGTTTACCATTTTGGTAAATTGTCAATTAACATATTTTCACCCAATGGTATATAATGGTTTGAGCCACCTGTAAAATCCTTATGATTTTGAGCCGTTCTAATTAATATATTATCAACTCTCCAATATCTTACATCATCGATAGAATAGTAATAACTTTGGTTGTTTACATCAAAGAAACCACTCAAGTAGTAATGACCTGTGTTTTGTTCATGGTTTGCCCCGCCAACTTTTAAAATCTCTTTGTTCAGCCTATTTTTAAATAATCGTGCAAAATTTTTAAAATCTTTTGAAGTATAGCAACCTTCATCTTTAATTCCTGCTTTTAATCTTTTAAGTACATCTTTCATTTTAAACCTCTTTCTGTTGTAACCTCTGTAATACCTTTAGTTTACACTAAGTAAACTTTTATGTCAACCCCTAGGGTTTATCTAATATTTAACCTATTAGTTTATAATCAAAAGTTTTGCCTATAATTCTAAACAAATTAAACCTCTTGTTATAACTGTATTACAACCCTCTGTTATATCCTGTTTTATACATCACCAAAGAATTTACCAGAAATTGAATAAAATACAATTTTACCCTACAATTTCAACTTTTTGGCTATTATCTTCTCGAATTACACCTGAAATCACATGTTGAAGCAAATCTAAAACTTCTTCGGTTGAAACTTGATTGAGCAAATCTTCAACAGTTTTAAAATTCACAGTTTTACCTACTCTTATCATATCATTTATGGTTTTTAATTCTTGTAGTTTATCACTCATATTAATCCTCTCTTTCTGTTTATATATATAGTTTACAATAGGTTTAAAATTATGTCAACCTTTAAGAGTTTTATTATAGCCCAAAGTTATATAAGTAAATTTAGATTTACCCCAAAAAGTAAACCGAATTTAAAATCACAAAAACGACATGTAACGAATATAATGAGTTCATTAACGAACGTAGTAAGTTCACCAACGAGTATAATGAGTTTGTATAACAAACACAATGAGCTCGCCAACATATAAACTAAAAGAGAGGGCTATAAACCCTCTCTCAACAGGTAAAACTATTTAATGTTATTCCATTATGACTAAACTCTTAGGCAATCCATTGGTTGTAGTTTCAACATGTGTAAACCCTTTTGGTTTATCACCATAAATATTTCTAATCGCACATGTGATAAATGAGCTTGAAAACTTATAAATATCTATGATATTGTAGTGGTAACACGAGTTGTTAGAAGCCAAATCATTTATATCACTTTGGGTTAAGGCTATATTTACTAAACTTGGGTCAACAGCCATAGGTTGTACTATATCTTCTGTATTATTCTTGATATAGTTGTACAATCTTTGTACACAAGCATCGGTTCCACAAGTTTCATGACAAATAACCCTATCAATACCAATATTTATTTTACAAGTGCGACAATTACATGTAAATCCACTTTTTTTATCCCAATAAGCTCTAATTCTGGATTTTGTCCATTGAGGATTAACTTTATCTTCAGCTATAACTTCTTCTTTAATTCTAGCTTTAATCTTGTCTAGTTCAGCTTTATCAGACAATAAAGACATTTCATAATATCTCATTTGGTTTTCATCTTGGGTATCAATGAAATAGATACTACAATCTAGGTCTTTATAACGGGTATCAATAATATATTCAGCTTTAATTTTACCCTCTTTGATATTATTAAAAGCTTTAATTCTAGTGTCAATACTATCAAAAGCTAATACAGCATATTTAAACTTATAATATTTTAGGTCTACATCTTGAAATTTACTATTATTTGTTTCAATGTTTAAATCTTCTTTGTTAAAAGCCATAAGCTTATTTTTTAGAGCATCAACTTTAAATTTATTGATATCAATTCTAGTATATGCTTGATTTCTTAAGTTTTTAGCCTCAACTTTATCAAAGTCAATAAGTTTATAGGATTTAGCCATTTTAGTTCTAGCTAACTGTTCTACTATAGATGTACCCGCACTTCCACAACCCAAAAGCAATACATCAAAGTCTTTAACAGGAATAAAATCATCTAGATTTTCAAAACTATTTGCATTTATAATTGAGTAATACTCAGAGTAAGACTCAAGCTTACGAGGTTTATTTTAAAAATGTCTATAGCCACCTGTATTTTTGCGTTTTGCATAATACCCTGTAGATTGAACATTAGAGAGTGTATTAGTCAGGCTACTTAAATCTTGACCCAAACATGTATCACAAACAGATATAACTTTAGATAAATCACTTGAACTATTTTTAATAATGTTACCACAACGACTACATTTGATAATCCTGTCTTCGCCCAAAGGTGATACAAAATTTTCAACCATATTTGTTGATGTACCATAAGCATTACTTGGGTTGGGTTCTTCAAGTTGCATTGCAATCATTTGTGCATATAACTCAGGGTCATTATATAATTCACTTTGAAATACAGGGTTACAAAAATATGAGGTTTTAATTCTAATTTCATCACCCTTTTCGTAGATTGTATCTCCTAATACTACTTCTTGGTCTAATATAATAGTTCTACTACTAAAATGAGGTTCAATATTATAGTGATTAAATCTTGGAGTATTAAATAACGCATGGTCATATACAAAGTTTACTTTTGAGCCAGTACCCGATTTAAACCCTAGTACATAAATTGGTTCAATCAAAAATTTTTCATTAGTACCACCCTTGAGTTCTACTGGACGAGGTAATTTAACGATTACCCCTTTGTCATTATGATTATCACCGTTGATAATTTTATAAACCTCTAGGTTTGGATTTTTGTCTAATAATGTCATGTTTTACCTGCTTTCTATTTTAGTTTTACCTGTTTACCCTTATAGTTTACACTAAGTTTACCCTTGTGTCAACCCCTAGGGTTTATCTAATCCTTTTGGGATTACTTCCAGCTTATAAACGAAAAAGAGAGTCTAAACAGACTCTCTTTGGAATTTCACCCTATATGATGTTACTCTTAGATAACACCATTTTCTTTAGACATAGAAACAGACACGACTTCATCTTCTTGAATTACATCAGAGTCAGTTAATACACCTCTTGTTCTACTAACCAACTTTTTACCTTCTAGGTCATACATTTCTTTAAAATCACCTACTGTTGTACCTGCTTCAACAGTATAATCTTGTGTACCTGTAATACCTGCTAGTTTTACTGTTACATCTTCACGTGATTGTCTTTCATCCATGTTGTCAAAATCGCTAATATTAGCCATGTTAAGCCTACCTTTCATTTTACTATCGGGGTTAAACCCCACAAACTTATTTACACTATTATTTTACACTAAATTTAATTTTCTGTCAACCCTATTAAATTGTATAATTTTTAGGGTTTACTCATTACTGAACAGAGCTTGCACAGTCTTCACATAAACCTGTTTTAATTTCTTGAGGTGATAAAAGTTCTGTACCACAGCATTTACAATAAGCATTTTCATAGATATCATCTGTATCATCTTCTTGTGTATTATCTATATTGTGATTAACACTTGTATCACCTTTGTTTGAATAATAGTTATATGTTGAACCAGTATAATTATTACTACCTACAGATACTACATTAACCACTTTACATTTAGCTAAAATATCTTGTTTACATTCATCATAAACTTTCTTAAATTCAGCCTCAGATATCATCTCTTGAGGTAAATAAACTGTAATATCGGTATATTTTTGGTCGCCCAAGATGTTCTTGCACCAGATGTCACCCCTTTTGTTTACAACCATTGCAGGGTAAGTTTGACCATTACGGAGTTCTAACATCTTTTGGTAATTACCCCAATCAGTACCACTAGCGAAAGCTTGCATATTTACATGTGAGTGCCAATCTAAGTTCCATAAACCTTGCTCTATATCTTCCATTGGTAACTCGGATAAAAATTCTGCTATGCTATAATCATCATTGGATTGTACATAAGCACTTCTTACACTTTGCTTAATAATCTTTACATCGGTTATAAATCCGTTCTCAATTTTACCGAAACCTGTTATCTCTTTTTCACCAATTAGGTTAATATAACAGTTTATTTTTGCCCAAGCATAAGGGGTAAACTCAAGTGTCTCAATTTTAGGTTTACATAATAAATTTTTAAGATAAGTATAATTATCTTGGATTACTACCTCTTGCTCAACCTCTTTGGTTTCGACTACTGGTTTAACTGTAGCTGTATTATAATTGGTTTTATTCCAAGAGTTATTATTGTTTTTATTTTTGTTCCACCAACTGTAATTGTAACTCATTTTTACCTCGCTTTCTATGTTTCAACACTTATATATTACATCGAATTAACTCCTTTGTCAACCCCAATAGATTTACCCTTCGGGATTGTACTCATTATAAAATATATCTTCAATATCCAAAATAGACATAGCTTGTAGTTCTTCGGGTGTAAACCTTTTAAGTATATTATAGGCTTGTACTTCTTCTTTGGTTTGAAAACTTTTACGCACTTCGTGCCTACCTTGTAAACTTTGTTTTACACCTCGGATAAACTTCCAAAAGTTATAAAATCTGGTTTTATATTTAGTCATAAACCCGTTTTGGTCTTCAAATACCCAACCTTCATATCTTACATCATAAGATACATCTTGTTTGTGTTTAAAGTCATAGAGTTCTTGCCAACTATTAAAAGTGTACTCAAGCTGTTTTACTTCTAAGCTAAATTTTTGGGCTACAATACATAACTCATCATAACTTAGCTTTTGAAACTCAAATTGGTTTTTAATCACATCAAGTAATACCATTTTAGGCTTACTATATTTGATAATATGAGGGTCATTATCGTTATCTATTACCTCAAACACCATGGTACAATTATTTGATTTGACATATTGTTTTAAATCATTTAATTTATCACCTAAAGTATTATATAGTTGAGTCCTAACCATATCTGCGTATTCACCCTTTATGGTAGACTTAGACCCAATTAAGAAGTCTTCGGTATAAGGATTATATGAAACCATGCCAAGAAACCCATTCTCTTTACGGTAAGCTTTTACAGGAAATACAAGAGTTTTAGCCAAAGAGTGAGATTTGGTGGCTTCAACCTGACCCCAGTTGAAAAACTTATTATAACTTCTCATTATAACTTTATTAGTATTACCATCTACAAATAAACCTCTAGCAGTACATGTAATATGGTTCCACTTGTCCTTTTTAAAAGCTTCACGAGTAAAATTATAACTCTTAATGTTATTATCAAAGGTTTTAATTTGTACGAACTTAGATTGCTCTAACTCCTTGATAATATCCTCATCTTTAACCTGTGAGTCAAATTCGGTTTTGCCATTAGGTTTAAAATCTTTTGATAAATCTTGATTGTATATCTCATTTTTTATCAAAATAGGTTTTACTGAATTATCTTTATTAATCTCTATTACCCTTAGATTTTTACCGTACTCAATTTCATCACAAAGATTATAAATCTTAGAGTTATATTCAATAGGGATATCAAAAATATTCCTATGAGCGTGTATTAACACATCGTTTTCATCTGTGTTTTTACACCAAGACTCATACAAATCGGGTATATTTTCGTATTTACCAACCCCTCTTATTATCTCTTGGGTAGAAATAGTTAGGCTAGGCAATACTGGAATACCACCATGACAAACTAAATAAGTTTTATCACCGAAGTTGAAATAAGCCATTTGACCTAATTTGTCACACAACTGTCTTAAACCCTTTTTATCTAAGTCTTCAAGTTGTACTCTAGTGTGTTGTAAAAATATGTTAGGTATCTTACGTGAATTTAACATAGCTTTAACCTTTTTAATACCCATGTATTGTTTTAAGACTTCGATATCATCTCTAGGAATGATATTCATATCTTCTTCATGAGCGTACTTTCTTAACCATATTTCGTGATTACCTTCAAGTAATAACACGTTTTTGTTTTTATAAATAGTTAATAAAAATTGTAATACCTCTTTATTTTGTATTCCTCGGTCGATATAATCCCCAGTAAATATATAGAAATTATTGTCAACCATAGGATTATTATCAAAATACTGTTTTACAGGTGCGTAACACCCATGGATATCACCGAAAACTATTACTTTATCATATTGATTAAAATCAAATGGTTCGCACTTGTTTTTAATCATAGATACGGCTTCATCTGGTGTAATAATGTTAAACCTTTTGCTTACTTCTGTGTCGACTTTAAAGGTTTCAAACATTTTATGTAATACTTCTTCGGGTACTTGTTTGTATTCATCTCTTGCGTTGTTTCTACGGATTAACTCATCAAGTTCTACCCCTGTGAAATCAATTACATAGGCTCTATATCTATATTTTGAACAAAATGATTTATAACGGTTTAATAACTCGGATTTATAATGAGTTGCATCAATTATAATGAGTTCACCCTTTTTCATTCTATTTTCAAGTAAATACATAAGTAATTCCCAAACTTCTCCATCATTACTTTGAGTGATACCCATTTTGCCGTCAATCCCTAGTTTTGGTGATTGATACATAGTTCGTATGTTATCGGCTGATAAAGTATATGGTTCTAATCCGTTTTGTTTTATAAAAGTAGATTTACCACTTGCAGGACAACCCCTCAGTAAAAATAAATTTCTCATGTCTACCTCTTTCTGTTATAGTTTTATCTGTCGACATTCATAGTTTACTACGGATTTAACCTTGTGTCAACCCTTAGAATACAGCAAGAAGAGGTTGTAACTATTGTGCCACAACCTCAGTATAAGGAGCTCAAAATATATCAAATGTCTTCTTCAAAAAGTGCTTCTACAACCAATAAGGGTTCTACCTTTTTGACTTGTTCTATTTTATAACTATTACCTATCTGTTCTACAAAATTAATAGGATAGCTAACATCGACTACTTTATACCTACATCGTTTACCATATTCTAAACTTATGTTAGTAAAGGTGATACCTATAGTCGGTGTAAACTTTAGGTTTATAAACCCAAGAGGCTTAATATCTTTGTCTTCTGTGAGTTCAACCATTGAATATTTCATGATATAATCCCTCTCTTAACCTTATTGTAAACCGTGGATAATCTAACATGTTGACCATTGTTTATATACATAAAGTAACACTTTTCGATTGTATCTTGAATTTTACTATCTTTGATATTATTCTCTTTGTAGAAATCATAAAGTTTTACAAGATGCCGTTCATTTTTAGTCATAACCCTGTTGCGATACCCATTTTTTACACACTCTGGGCAATATCGCCATGTAGGTGGTACATCTTGACTATTATTATTGTCTTGTTCTACAAAGGCTCTACCACAATGTTTGCATGTATGGGTTACAAAATTAATTTCTTTATCTGACATGTATTATACCTATCTAATGTGTACAAACCCATAATAGCAAAACTCTACCCAACTGTCAACCCCCTTTGTCAACTTTTTGTGAAATTTCAACTATGTCATATCCTTGGTTAGACAAATTGGGTTTATTTGGGGGTAAATCTAATTTATCTACTGCTTGGGATTTACTTTCAGCTCGTACATATTTGGGGAATACTATCTCTCCACCTGTTATTTTATATATTTTCATGTTTTATCTCCTAATTTCACTAAACTTGTGTTGATACCATAATGGCTAAACATCTCGATATTACTGATATCATCGTCAAACGCTATGATTATATCTTCTGGTTTATATCCATGGATTGTAAACAAATCTTCTTTGACCTCGGCTGAACTTCTAAGGTCTTGAAAGGGTCGCATATACAACTTATACACTATTTTATCTGAGAACATTTGGTTTAAACTATCTAAGGTATTACGTGTAATTTTACCGTTGGGGATATCTTCACGAGATGTAACGAATAATATTATATATTTTTGAGCTAAACTTTTGATGATTTCAACCATATTCCAGTTAATAGTAAAGTCTTTGTGATAGTTGATATCTGCGTAATATTTTTGCCATGCTTTACAAGTGTTCTCTTTGGGTAATAACTCAGTAAACAGTGGGTTTGTACCAAGTGTGTCGTCTATGTCGCATATCACATATTTTTTAACCAAGGTTATACCCTCCTATTTTACCCACACTTTTATTATTATAGTATAATATCAAAATATGTCAACCTTACTCCAGTATTACCACAAAAAGTAGCTTGATGACTTGCTATTACTGGACTATAATAGTGGTGTACCTTTAAATCAAAAGAAAGTGAGTAATACATGGACGACAATTCAAAAAAACGTGGTGTAAAATGTAAGTTAACCAAGGCTAAAATCGGAATTTTACATAAATCTGTTATGAGGCACCCACAATATAGATATATAGCTAACGACTTAGGGCTGAACTCAACAAGTACAGTTAAAAACTATTTAATAGCAGGCGAAAGGTATCAAGCCAAGTATGAAGACACGCTAACTGACCTTTTTGGTATATATGCAGGTGAATACGAAGATATATTTAACGAGCATTATGTCGAATATGAAGACCTCTTTTGTATGAAACACGATTTAGAAGATGGTAAAATACCAGACAAGTTAAAACCTTCTTTTGATAGATTTATGATGAAATCCAAGTTTGAGTTCATAGAAAAACATGTATCACAAGACGAGGATAAAGTATTTGATAGTGTTACCTTATCAGAAGACCCTGAAAGAGATAAAGAAATCAAGTTATACATCAAGTTTTATAGGGTTTACACAAGAGCTAGAGCTTTTAAAGAAAGTACCTATATAGAATACCTTGACTCTCACGCAAACACTTCTAAAAACGTAGGTATTAGCTTTAAAATGCTTGAAAAACTTAATAAAGAAGACTTTGGTGAAACCCCTAAAGAGGTAAACATAAGTGGTGGAATAGGTGTACAACATTATTCAGTTATAGACCTTGCTATTGAAGAAGAAGCTAAAGCTCAACTAGGTGAAACTCAAGCCCTAGGTCTACCTGATTTACAAAGTGACTCTATAATTGATATACCCGAAGATGATATTACCCGAGAGGTAGAAGGATTGGGTATTACAATAGATAACGGTGACATCTAATGATTATATTTGGTTTTGGTTCTTATTTTTCGATTTTATCTCATGCTGTAAGATTACATGTTGAGTGGAACACACATTTTAACCTATTTGGGTATGAGATAAGTTATAATGAGCAGTCTAACGGTGTTAGTATAGCCGTTGAGTTATTAAAGCTACAGGTTTTTGTATCTATACTAAGTAATTGTCAAGACTTGTGGTTTAATACAGCTGATAGTAGCTTGATTACTAACCCCAATTATGTCGAACCTGATGAGGATTGAACAGTTTAGTCTTCATCTTTGTGTTAATCTTTAAAAGTTATTTTATAATGTCTTCTCAAGGCATAATAATTCAAGTTATCTTTATCTATGGGTACTACCTCTGTTGCTTTTTCTATACCTAAACATTTATTAAGATTTTCACATTTAGCTAAAATCTGTTTAAATAAATATTCAAAGTATAAAACTTTCTCGTATTCACCAGTTACGGTGATAGCTAACTGCCAACGGTTTAAATCTACAGAGACTTTATTCACGATATAATTACTGTCGTAACGGTTTACATATATGCAACCAACCTCAACTTTGGCTTCATTTTTGAGGTCACGTAAAGTAAACAACAACCATGGGTTTACAAAGTATTTTTTACTAATAATATTTTTACTCATTTAGGGCTTCTCCGATTAATTTTAATCCACACTTAGCAGGGTTGGGGTCATAAGTTAATTTAATTATACCTCCTTCTTGTTCTACCTCTATTTTAGAATTAGCATAAAGTTCTAAAATAGGTTTTAACTCTTTAAGTATATCTTCTAGACTTTTATACTTTTTGTAATGACAATTAGGGTGTCGCTCGCAGATATCACCATAATAGTAACACTCATTGACATGTGACATACTATGGTCTGTTAAATCTATTTCTGTACGACATCGGTGGTATCTACAGTCTTCAACATCTATGTTATTAACTATTTGTTTATCTCGCATGGTTCACTTCCTTGATTAAAACTTCAATTAATTCTTGGGCATGTATATTTTTATGAGCTTCACAGTCTACACTTTTTGGGTAAACTATGGGGCGTACAATGTCGGCTATATAGGCATCAAACCAAAGTGCACCACCGCATAAACCCAAAATAAAGGTAAGAATACTAACCACTAGCATACCCCCTATCATATCATAATAATTTTCTTCATCTATCATAGTTTACCTCACTTTTATTTACTGTAAAGCTAAAGCCATAATGGCATCACCTAAAGCTACACCAATGGATATTATAAATATAAATGTTGCCAAGGGTATAACTATACCGAACATAGTTGCCATTAGACAAAGCCCTAGCCCGTATAAATCTTTATCTTCATCTCTCATAGTTTACCTCACTTGTCTACAAATATTTTAAACTCAAATAGTTAATAACTAAATGCAGGATATTATCCTGTATGATTATAAGCCAAACCCATATATAACTAGGTCTAAACTCGCTATACCCACTTTTGGTACTAAAATTCCAGTTTTTAACCTGATTGAGTTCACAAACTAGATTAGAACCATCTATTATGGCATGTGATATACATATTGCACCCAATGCTAGTAAACTATGGGTTAATAACAAAAACGGTATTGTATAAATCATGGCATGAAATAAAGCTATATTTGGGTTATTCTTTTTGTTGGTTGCCATGTAATCGTTTTGTAGCCAATAGTCTGACACCAAATGGATTAAAAGCTGTGTATAATCACTCATTATATCTATCCTTTTTGTTTACAATTATAGTTTACACTAAGTTCACCCCCTTGTCAACCCTTAAAGTTTACAAAAAAAAGAGTGCATTTCTGCACTCGTATAAAGGAATATCAAAAAATGAAACTAAATCTGTTGAATTTCGTAATACCCACTAGGTAATATCTTTTGTGCTGTATCACCAAAATCATTTAATTTATCTATGACTTCATACATATCATCTGTATATTCTTCTAGGTCTATACCCATTGTGTGAATACTACCATCAGGCGATACTATATATATATTTTGACTAGCCCTAGACATTAAATTCAAGGTTTTATCAGAATAAGCATTATTACCTACTATTCCACCACTACGGCTAAACATAGAGGAGTTACGTTGACAATGGATATGACCAAAGATTACATATCTTATGTTAACACCTCTAATACTATACTTACCAATCAATTCAGCTATAGCTTTTTCTATATCACCCTTTGAAAATGCTACCCCATGAGTTAACAAAATGTTATTACCATTAACATTTACTATTAACTCATTTGCGAAACCTTTAATAAACTTAATATTTTCGGTATTACCTAGGATTTTTTCCAAAATGTTAAATACTATAAAGTCACAATTATTTGTTATTAAAGACGAGTCAGGGTTATAATCCACATCTATACGACTCTCATTACCTGCCGTAAAAGCCACGACTATATTATCGCAAACAGATTTAATATCTAAGATAAACTGTTCTAGTATATCAACTGCTAAAAGTATAGCCTTTGCCTTATTACAACTATTATTCAATAATTTAGCAGGTATTACATCGTTATTAATTAAATCTCCTGTTATAGCTATAAATACCTTTTTATAGTTATGTAATACTTGTTCTTGTTTTACAATATTAGCAAATTTCTTAAGTCTTTTAGATAATACCGTAAAGTCAAAACGGTCAAACTGCTCATTTACAACCTCTGAAAAATGTAAATCTGAGAGTTGAACCATAAGAATATCATTGTTATTCGGTATATTAACTTTTGGACTACTTTTTTGATGTAGTACCCTAGGTTTTAACTCGCCTATGTTTTCTAATAAATCTTGATTTAATTGCTCAAGTGCATTAATACTTCTAGCATAATCCCTAAAGGTTTTATTGTTATAAGTATTAATATCCTTCCATTTTATAGCTAAGCGTTTAAAATCTTGATTAGACTCTTTAAGAGTATTATCTCCTAAATTTGTACAATATTGTTTAAAAATGGAAAATTCTTTTTCTACTGACTCACGGCTCATACCCTCTATTGGAGTTTTAGCCCAAACTTCTCGCAACATGTCACGGTTTACAATAGAGTGTTCTACTATATACTCTATAACCTGTTTTCTAAAATCGAAATCGTTGTTACTCATACTTGAATCCTTTATTTTACTGTTGGTTAACGCCTTGTTTAGTTAATATATCATAGATTTCACCTATTGTCAAACATTCATCATCGGTTAACCAATTAATTATAATGTCTGCGTTTTCACCATCTGGTTTAATCTCAAAGTGTTCATCTAACATTTTTAGTATAGCTTCAATTAAGTTATCACCGAGGGTATTTTCCGTTATTACCCCACAATTTAATACTTTTGAAATACACTCTATATCACGTATTAATTGCTTGGTTTCAACTAATAACTGATAAAAAGTGTTGTAATCCATGTATTTCATTATTCGCCCTCGCTTTCAAACCATTGGTCTAATAAAAAGTAGTTATACATCTCTTTTGCACTCTTGAAGTTACAAAAGGTATTATCCTGTAGGTCATAAATCTTATAGTTTTTATAAGTAAAATAGTATAAGACAACATATTTACGGGTTTTGGTTTTAACAAAAATATATGGTCTATGAGATTTAGACATTCTTACCGAGGCTTCAATATCAGGTATAGCCTTTATTTTTTTACTCAAAAATGCTAAAATAATAGGTAAATTATCTTGAGTTATAACTATTTTTTTAGTCATTTTGTTTAGCCTCTTTGAGTTTAGTCCTTATACCTTCTAAATTTTCTATAACCTTGAATAGACAAATAGGGTCAGTACCTATATAATAGTCATACCCATAATCGCAATATCTATTATATGCTATAGTGATTTCACTAAATGTATCTTTTAAAAGTTCATATATAACCTTTTGGGTTAGCTTACCTGTACTATTTAAAACAAAATGTTTCATCTCTGGATTTTGATTTATAAAATCGTATATGTCTTTATATTTACTGAGTTCAACTATACAATATAAAGAGTCGAGTTTACTCTCTAAATCTTTAACCCTATTCTTTAATCTTTGTATTTCGTTATTACCAAATATACCCATGTTTATACCCCACTACTTCCAAATCCACCTTTTCTATCACCTTGACGAAAATCCTCATTGTCTTCTACTAAATTAAGGTGTATTTTAGGTCTTTTTATAACCATAAATTGACCAATGCGTTGACCATGTTCTAACATGACGGGTTTATCACCATAGTTATATACAGCCATTTTGATTTCATCACGGTAGCCTGCATCTATTACGCCCATAGTATTAGCAAACATACATTTTAACTTTGTTCCAGTACTACTTCTGGGCACCATTAACATAACGTAATCCTCTGGAAGTGATACCTGTATACCAGTTGGTACCATTATAGTGTGCCCCTGTGGTACAGCTAAAACACTATAAGATTTACGGTTTTCACCTAAGTCTACACGAATATCCATAAATCCATCTGTAGGGTTAGCATAAGTAGGTGTTAACTCTGGTGAACGTACTACCATATCTATTTTTATTTCATTGTTACAATTACAACTCATTTCTTACCTCATTTATGTGCTACTAATAATAGTATATCATAGGTTTAATCCAATGTCAAGACTTTACCTTGGTAATCTTCGGGGGCTAAAGGTTGTTCATAACCGTGATACCCATAAGGGCTACAAACCACTCGAGTATTACCTAACATATAGTTAAATTCATCATGTACATGCCCGTGAGCCCAAAGTTTTAAATTATTGTGTGATTTAATAAAGTTTCTTAAGTCTGTACAATAATACGGATTTAAACTATTACCCACATATTTATTACCTATAGAATACTCAGAAGGTGCAAAATGAGTTATAGCAATGGTTTTATCACCTCTGTCTAATACATCGTTAATATAGTTAATTGACTTATTATACCACTTGATATAATCATCAGTATTAACAGGTCTGATATACCCATTATCGTAATCCATAGTTAACACATATCTAAAATCATTAATATTGCGTTCTGCTATACTTTGTGCATGCTTTTGGTCATTATAATACTTAAAGTTAGAATATAGGGTACACCCAACTATAGTATAATCCTTATATTTTATACTATCATCTTCTAAAAACGCAATAGGTGAACCGTCAAATTGGGTTCTTAGCACAAGGTTACTATGTTCTTTGGTATTCTCGTATGGTTGACTGCATAGATGCTCATACCCCAAGTGATTACCACCGACTACTACAATTTGAGTATCACCTTTAAGTTTATCAGCGAGTTTTTCTAAAAACAAAGCTGTAGTCTTGTAGTGCCCCGAGATATCACCAGCTATCAAAACCAAATCGGTATCATTTATATTGTCTTCAAAACCAAAATGAGACAATACCCCATCTCGGCTATTAATATCTATGTGTAAATCCGATATTACTCTTATGGTTATACTCATTAATTTAGCTCCCTCACCCCTAGACTTGAATTAAATTTACCTTCTTTTTTAGTTTTACCCATTTGGGTTTTAACTTTACTTATCTGTTTTTCAAAGAATAACATAATGCGTAATACGCCCCATATAATTATATGCCCGAGGACAATACCTATTGCCAAGCCCATTAAAAGTTTACCCATTTTGTTTACCTGCTTTCTGAATTAACTCTTTTAAAGCTTTAGGTAATACAACAGTTTCAATTCTAATGCCATCATATATTAAAGTTGGAATAGAGGTTATATTATAGGTTTCAACAAGGGTTGCACCCCTATCTGTATCTATATCTATATAATCAAATAGGGTTTCAGCCCCTAAGTGTTCAATCTGTTTTTTAATATTTCTGCATCTACTACAGGTTTGAGATGAGAATAACTTTATTTTTTTATCCATTTGGTTAGACCCCCATTTGTGTTACTTCTGCTGTATAAACATTGTATATCTTTTCTATGTCTACAGGCATATTGTTAAACAAATGCCCTTCAAGTATAAAACAAGTATTAGGATAATTTAATAATCCTTTAAGTTTTACAAAAAGATAAGTCATAGTTATATCCTTTTCTAGCTCGACCCCAAGGATATCATCTTGATTTATAAAAATACGTTTATAATTATCTTGTACTTGATTTATACTTGTCTTAAAATCTTTAAGCGTTAACATGGTTAGTAGTCCACTCCTTGTTTGTAAATCTTTTGGTTAGAAGTAGCTAATTTTATACCCTCTTGAATATTATCATCTGTGGTCAATTCTTCTACATATCTACCACACTTGATATACTCAAAATAAGGTTTTAACTCTTGTGGTACTTCTGAAAGTGGATATCTAGTAAATAAATAAACTGGTTTACCCGTTAATACTCTAATGTGGTCTATAAAGCTTTGGAATTTATCTGGATTTTTCTGGTAAACATCTAGGGGTTCACCACCTAATATTAAAATACGGTCAATCAATGAGTCAAACCTTGAATTTAACCCTATAATTTGGTCTTGAGCTACATCTATTGGTAATCCACCCGTATTAAAATCCCAAAGCTCAGTATTATAACAACCTTTACAATGAGGTGGGTTGCAACCACACATAAAAACGTCTAGGCTGTTAGTCGCTGGGCTATACTCTATATATGCTATATTAAATTCACTCATAAATTTTATCCTTTTGGTTTATTATATTGCTTTAGCTATTATTAGGGTTGGTGCGAAACTACCCCTACAGTTATACAGTCATGATTTATGCTCTTTACTCCAAGTAAAGTTACCCTCTACGGTTATATAACCTCTATTATCGTGTTCCTTGGCTTGTTTACGACCATAAGCTAAAGCCTTCTTCGATATATCGCCACATATTTATATCTCCTATTTTTACTCTTTTATTATAAACTAAAAAGCCCGTTATGTCAACGGGCTTAAAACTTTAGTGTTGACCTGAGATAAAACCCTTTGTCTAATATTACTTAGGCTATCATCTCTAAGTAACACCCCATCTTTAAATACAGGTTTGAGTAAATCCACATCTTTATAAAAGTCTTTATCCTTCTGATTTAGACAATCAAGGCATATTAGCTTATCTGTTTCTAACTCTTTGGCTACTACAACCATGCCTTTATTACTTTTTTTTGTGCCATCATCGGTAATAGGGTCTTTGAATAACATTAACTCTTTACCGTCTACTTTGGCGTATGTAGTTTTGAGTGCAAACCCAAAGGTATCACGAGTATTCATGTTATATGTGTAGCTTCCAACCCCTAGTTTTACATTAGAAGATGCAAACCCCTTTTGTTCTAACCTACGGCATATTTCATCGGCTCTTTCTAGGGTGATAGCATCGCCATAAATAGCACCGATATGTTTATCCAATACTTTATATCCCTTTGAATTAATAGTACCACCAAAGATATCCCAAAGTAGCTCTATCACCCCTTTGTTTACTTCGTTAGAATATTGGTTGCCCATACTTAGGTCTTTATCACTTGTATTTAATCCACAAATTATATCACAAGGGTCTCCACTATCTGGTCTAACAACAAGTTTACCGTCTCGGCTTAAAATCTCGTCTTTTAACCTTGGTAATGCTTTAGTTACACAATCCCAAAGGTTATATGTATCTGCTACATAAGAGAATATACCCGTTGAATATAGCTCTGTTAGAAAGTATTTTAAGTTTTGATATTCACCCTCTAGTTGATTGTCTATACCTGCGTTTAAGATATTAGTTTCTTGCACACTATGTTCGGAACCTGCGATACCATTAGCTATTGTCTCTTTGGTTATATCTGCGTTATAATATTTTTCTAACCAAAGGATAGCAGGGATTGTGTCTGAACCCTTAAAGGATAATAAGTGTCCTGCACCCGAACTTAAACCTGCATCTAATCCAGCCATACCACGCAAAGAGAAATCATGAGCTTGATAATCTACAAAAGTGTTATCGTCACAGGTTTTATCTGCCCACTTATCTAAAATTTTACGGTATTCTAACGCAATGGTAGCAGAAGTCATGGGCTTCCAAATTTCAGTAGACATAATAGTTTCAACAAAATTTGTTAACCAGTAAAACTCAGGTTTAGTGTTTTGGATTGTGAACATAGGTACTCTAATAGGACAAAGTGTACCTTCTTCAAGTGCATCTATCCTTAATGGTAAATAACCTAAATCGTGTAAAGCTTCCCAATGTTCAGTATCGGTATCACCAGAATAGCGTTCCATAACTCTTTTAAACTCTTGGATTACTACTTCTTTAGGTCTATTAAAAAAGGTGTTATTAAAGCTATCAATCAAATAATCTTTAATAAAGGCTTGTAACCCAAAGAATATAACCTTGTCTACACCTTTTAATCTACTTTTACGTGGAACCCATGTGCTATAAACTAATTCGGTTGATGGATTATATTGTTTTCTATGGCTTGTTTTATATCCATCACAAGCTAAAATTGCTGGTATATTCATTAGTCTACTCCTCTCTAAACTGCCTTACTTATATATTTAATTAACTCTTTATCATCATTGTTTACTATTGCGTGATATAATTCAGTATCACTCAAAGGTATAACTTTAATATGTGCTACGTCTATTTGTTGACCCATTGAGTCAGTTGTGTAAATTTGTTGAATAGGAGTTTCGGGTTTTACTAGTTCCCCGTTTACCACATTGTGCTCCATGTGTGTAACGGCTAAAAATACATTTTTAACCCCAACTTCTTTTAATTTTTTGGCTGTGTAATAGAATGTACCACCCTTAGAACATAAATCATCAGCTATTAACACGTTTTCAACCCCTGTGGTATCACCTACTAAGTCTAAACCAACAATGTTGCCTGTGTCGAAATCTCTAACTTTTTCACAATACAAGGTTTTAAACTTCTTAAGGTCTGGAAACCAAGTTTTAAACAATTCAGTATACCTTTTTTGTGCACCCTTATCTGGAAAACAAATAGCTGTAATCTCTGGGTGTTCTTGAACTGCAATTCTACATAATTCTGGTGTTACATAAATAGGTTTGATATTACCTCCATCTAGTGTTGCCTCTGAATGTGGCTCTACCACATAAAAATTATTAAACATAAAATGTGTTTTAAGCATAGATAAAACATATTTAAGTGTAAAACAATTACCATTTTGGTCTCTATCCATACGGCTATAAGGCATATAAGTTATAACCACATTGTTTACGGCACAATTTTTAGCCAATAAATGGTCTAAAATAAATTTTAAATGTAGCAAGTCTTCATCTCTTTGGTATTGAAACTCAATGGTATTACCTTTTGTATCAGCCAAAGTGTTTAAATAAGTTGTATCAATGAGTGCTTCATTGTTAGGAAATCTTGAAATTTTAATCTCATTGTGATTAACTTTAATCATTTTTACCCCCTTTAGGTTAAATTATTAACATTTACATTATGACATAATATAAACTAAAAGTCAACCCAAAGGTGTAAAAAGCCCACCAAATGGTGGGCTGGGTTAAAAGTTGTTAATCTCTAGTTTTATCCTATCGATTAAATCGTCTTTGATTAACATGTAAGATATAAACAAAATTGTTATAAATGGGTGAAGGTTTAGCCAATGGATTATACCTGCTACTGTTAATCCCTTAAATGTTAACGAAGTAAATGCTACCAATAATAGTAAAAATAACATAAGTCCTACCTTTCTAGCTTAGCCCCACATTTAGGGCAACTAATAACTGTTCTATCCTCAAGAGCCTGTATATCTCTTGGTTTTAACACTCGCTTACACTCTGGGCAAGCTATATCACCGTTAAGTTTATACTTATTAAAGACTACCACCTTTCGGTTTGTCTTTGGGTCTACTATTTTCTTCAAATTATACCTCTTTCTTTACAATTTATTGGACTATAATCCAAGGATTTACTGGATTTAGTTCAAGAATTAACTAATCCCTTGTTAATCCCACCAAGTTTCAGCATCTTGTCTTAACAAATCCCAGATTTTATCCCAGTTTTTACGTTCAAAGTCATACATATCTTTGTAATACTGTGTCATTATATCCTGTTGAGCTTCATTAAGTAATTCACCTTTGTATCTTTGTTCTAACTTATTTAGGCACTCACCATCTTTTACAAACCCAAAAGATACATTATTTGGTATATCACAATATTTATCATCACTTGCGTATAATTCTCTAAATATATCATTTGAGTTAACATAAGTATCTATCGCTTTTATTACCTCTTGGGTTGAAGAAAAGACTTTATCAGCATCTTTTATAATATGATTATCACGAATGGTAACACCTATATTGTTTATCTTATGTTTTAATAACATCAATAAGTAATAATAATCCCAGTCTTCATCTTGCCACAAAACAGGTAGATATTTAAGAATTTTAACTATTTTTTTATAAAAATGTTTAAGTTTGTACATTTGGTTTTACCTCTTTTGATTTATAATTCACAGGCTAAAAGACTCGAACTTCTACCAATGGTTTTGGAGACCATCGTGCTACCATTAACACCAAGCCTGCACACCTCACAGTTTACCATATATTTTTAAAAAAGTCAACAGTTAACAAAATAGGAGAGCACAGGAGTTGAACCTGATGCCGTGTAGCACAATCTGTTTAGCAAACAGTTCTGAAACCTTTTCAGTTTACTCTCCAAAGTGAACCCCTAATAGGATTTCAACCTATATCTAGCTTTACCCAAGCTGTGTTCTTCCCTTGAACTATAGGGGTATAAAAGCCCTCAATGGGATTTGAACCCATGGTCTCACCCTTACCAAGAGTGTGCTTTACCTCTAAGCTATGAGGGCATGGCTGGCTAAGCTGGACTCGAACCAGCAACCCCACGGGTAACAGCCGTGTGCTCAACCATTGAGCTATTAGCCAAAAAAAATAATAGCTCCCAGTCGGAATTGAACCAACAACTCGTGGACAAAACACGAATTTTACCCTTAAACTATGGGAACAAAAATAGGGTATACCAGACTCGAACTGGTAATCTTCTGCGTGAAAGGCAGATGTGTTAACCATTTACACCAATACCCCTTGTATTAAACTTTTAAATGTACAAACAAAAAGTCTAGCTACCGATGAATAAAAAACGAAGGGAGGGTGAGCTAGACTTTAAAACTTTTCAACTTTACTTAAAGCTTCAACACACCAACCGTTTACCCTCTGTGGTCTCACTGAAGATATTACTTATCGTATTAATGTTGTTGAATTTATTAATCATAATTTGCTTCTTTCGGTTATGTCTTGGGTTTTACCCCTTTTGATTGACCACTAACACAGCCTAGCGAACCTACAAGACTAAGCCAGAGTGTAATCGCTAAGCTTATTAGTATTAGGACTGCTGTACTACTATTATAGTATGACTTGCGTTTTCTGTCAACCCTTTGGTTTAATTCTCTTGAGTTTCACTCAATACAGTATCACTGATTTTTTCAACATCTGAGGGTGATAGATAACCTCGACCAAATAGGTCTAACACAAAGCTTAACCAGTCTGAACCATCAGGTTTAATCACAGATAATAAATCCTCGTGTTTACTCATATTTTTTACCTCAAATGTTTTAAAATGGGTGCAGAGGGTGGAATTGAACCACCATCAAAGGGGCATGAACCCTTTATCCTGACCTTTAGACCACCCTGCGATGTTTTATAAGTTGTGCTTGTATTATTATTATAGCACACCCTTTGGTTTTGTCAACCCTTTAAATTTATCACCAAAAGAAAACCCTAGGATAAACCTAGGGATAATAACTTACGAAAATTAATGGAGTTTTAATGCTCTTTTATATTACCATAAGTTTACCCATTTTGTCAACCCTTCGGGTTTCTATAATCCTTCGTATACAATAAAAAAAGAGTGGGTTGCCCCACTCTAAACCTTGTAAAACTGTCGGTCTTCTTCAATTCGGGCTGGAACCCAGTCTTTAACCTTTGTGATAAAACCAACAACCCTTAGATATCTCTCAATATCTGTGCTACCACAATGTGAACAAGTTGGGGTTGTACCAACTGTAATACCTCTACATTTATTACATTGATAGATATTATAGTTAAGTGCAAAATAACGTGTACCACTTTGAATTACAGCTTCAATAAGGTTTTCCATAGTAGGTAAATCTATTTTTTGGTCTACATTTAAGTGTAAAATAGAACCACCACTGCAATATTTATCATATTCGGCTTGTAGCTGGATACGGTTTAACATATTACATCTTTTATGTAAAGGGATAAATTGATTTGCGTATAACTTGTATTCGGTATTTAACTCAAGAACTCTATCCTTTTTAGCAAATTTAGGTGCTAAACCTTCCGCTGGTACACCTTCTAGGTTACAAGCTATTTTATATTTTTCTTGTACACTTTCGGTAACTTCCTTCATTTTGCCTAAAATGTCTTTACCTATTTCCATGCCATCATACTTAGTAATGTCATAACCAAGAATTTCACAAGCTTCGTATAAACCTACAAATCCAAGTGTACTAAACTGGTTTTTTAAATCCATATAACCATTTGTGTATAATGGTGCGTGACCCTTTGCGATTGTAGACTTAAGTAAACATCTTTTAGCGTAATTACATTCTTGAGCTAAATAAGAAGTGTCTTCTAACTCTTGCATAAACCCTTCGATATCACCCTTGTGCTTATATGCAATTCGTGGTAAATTAACAGATACAACCCCAAATGAACCAATAGCATCTGATGCACCACCTAAGCTATTGAAGAACTTGTTAGACTTGTCGGATTGTAAACGACAGTTGTGTGTTAGTATTCCGTTTGGTAAAGTAAAGTAGGGTTCGTGATTCACCATTTCAAAACAATAAACTGTACCGTTATAATCATATTCTTCTATGCTTTTTACCTTAAAATATTCAGTATTATTATGTATTTTATATATATTTGCTAAACCTCTACCATTAGCTGGCTTGTACCATCTCACACAGTATAAAGGATAATTTCTTGTATATACTTCACCCCTAATAACAACTGGTTCGTTAGTTCTATCGGATATATCAATAATTGTATTAATACCCAATGAGGTAAATAGTGCTTCTAAGTCTTTAGCTAGTTGTTTTGATGTTGTATATATTCTGTTGGAATTACCACCATCGGTAGCGTACAATCCCTCATATATACCTCTTCTAAAGTCTAATGACTCGTCTAATACGTTCATGTTAATGCTCTTATCATAACAATAGCTTCCATATATATATTCATTAATAATATCATATAATTTCTTACTATTTATATTGATAAACCAACAATTATGCTTGTCTTGGCTAGTAGTAATATTGGAGTCTATACCCCAATCTTTCAATGCCTGAGAAAGTATATCAATAATGTATAATTTTTTTTCACCACAAGTAAATGTAACAGTATAAGATTCACAGTGCTTTTCTTTATATTTACTACCATCACCCAAGTAAGCACCTAGTAAAAACCCTTGGTTATAGGTTAACCCTTTTGCTTTTGTATTCCAAGAGTTTAATCCTCTAGTATTAAAAGCAATATAATCTTCACTAGTTAATTGTTCTGATGTTTTATCACCATCCAAAGTTACACTAATATGGTCTTTAGTCATATTAAGAACCTTGTTGTTAGCAGTTACTACTTTATACATTTTGTCGTTATACTCGGTTTTAACTAATTTACCCCTTAGCCAAGAACCATTATGGTATACCGTAAGATTTTTTCTTTTGCTACCATCATCATCGGTAAACTTAACGTCTTTAAATGGTAACAATTCTACACCGTTACTGCTTCTTATTAATACTTCTTGGTCACTATCAAAACAACAGCTAGACAGCGTAGAGGTTTCACCTGCATAGATATTAATATAAGCAGTTTCTAGGTTAGCTTCTGCAATCTGCTTTAGGAACGCATGGTCTCTTAGCTCTGTTTTACCCGTGTTTTTATCTCTTTTGATACTAAAACATGCAGTTGTAACAGGGAATGTCAAAACTCTACGTTTACTTTCTTCATTTATAACATCAAGGTAAACTTGTTGTACCTTTTTAACCAATTCTTTACTAGGTTGATACACCTCATCGTCAATAATAGCAAAATATTCAGGTATTACTGTATCTAAAAAGTAATCATCAAAAATAGACACATTAGTAAATAAAGATTGTAAATGTCTTGATGGTTGATTTAATCTGTATACCAAAGAGGTTAATTCTTCTTTTAAATATCTCCAAGGGTCGCCAATCGATACACCACTATCTTTACCTGTTTTCAAAATTTTGTCCATAAAGATTGAAGCTCCAAGCATCAAACCAGCGATACCTGTAGCACCTGCTGTATTGCTACCTGCGATTAATAAGTAGGCTTCAATTTGGTCAAAATATGAGCGTAAATGCTTAGGTGGTAAAGCATCACCTTTTTCATCTATACCTATTAATCCTTGGTTTATAATAGTTAAAACACTATGGTTGTAGCAATAACTTATACAACCCACAATATAGTGCATATCATTCATATAGATAGCACCATTGATTTGTTTTTCAACAAAGGTGTTAGCCACATCTAATCCACGGTTCTTTTTTAACCACTTCCAAATACGGTAATATGATTGGATTAAAAGATGTGGTTTGTTAATCTCTTGTAATAATCCCCCTGCTGTAACACCACCTACATTGGCATTACCATCTATTGTACCCCCTGCTGTACTACTAGCGTTTACAAGTTGTTTAACGGCTGAGTTTATATCTAATTGTTCACCAATCCCACTAATGTTAAACATTTCTACCCCGTAGGTATCAAGCATGTTTAACATAATATCTTTAAATTCTTCTTGGTAGGACTGACTGTTAATATAATTTTGTATTAATGTCTTAGTTTGTAACTGCTTTTTTGTTAGTGTCTCCATGTGTACTTCTTCCTTTTGTGTTTTAACTACTGTTTAGCATTTGATAATACAAACGCTTAATCTTATACATTATACCACACTTGTAATCTTTGTCAAATGGGTTAAAATATTTATCTAAAATCTCTCTGTTAATACCATCAGAGTGTACCCCCTTGTGCTCTTTAGTCAAACGGTTTCTACACTCGGTACAAATAACTACAGTATTATGCAATAAAAACCCTTTATTGTGGTATACCCTATGGCAATTTTTATCACCATAGGATTTAAACTCTCTACCACAACAAAAGCAATTAGTAGCTATATTCTTAATTTTACGCTTTATACCCAAGCTTATTCAGCTTTCTTTTTACCTGTTTTGTTTACTATTGTATCTTTAACCTTAGTTAAGTCAATATCTTCTTTGATTTTATCAATTAACTGTTGTTCTAGTTGTTCAATACGTGCGATAATAATTTTATCTACTACCTCACGGATTTTAGCCTCTACGATTGTCTCGATTTTAGCCTCAAGTTCATCTAAATTAATATTAGCCACATTTTTAACAGCTTGAATTTTACCTACAGCTTCTTTAATCTTGTCTAATTCAGCTTTAATTGAAAAGTTACCCATTATATTGTATCTCCTATTATGTATTACAAGTGTATTATTACACTAATCCTGATTTTCTAAATCTTCTTGTTCCATTTTATCACGTACTACAGAGACGGCTTTTTTATAAAGTGCATCTATATTTTGTACTGTACACCCTCTACGTTGAGCTATATCACGTCTATTTTGTGCATGTATACCAAAAAGCCCGAACTTTTGTATTACCGTGATAAATTGTAACTCTGTGACTTTACCCTCGTTATATAACTCTAAGAGTTTTATTGTAGCTCGTTGACCGTCTCTTTGGTTGTCTATGACTTCGTCCATGTCGTGTAGGTCTTCACCACCTATCATATCTTCGAGTTCTATATGGAAGGTATTATTACTATCTTTTGTAAATTTGCGTTTTCTATTACTTCTTTCAAACCCACAAGCTTTTACAAAGTAGGTTGAAAACTTATATTTAGAAGTGGTATCAAACTTTTTAGCACATTTTATAAATATGGTTGATATCTCTTGAAAAGTATCATCGTATGTGCCCCAGTAAGCATAAGGGGTTTTACCTACTTCCTTATTTATAAGCCTTATGTTTTTCTTAAAAAGTTCATCTAAAACTTGTCTCTTTTTGGTTAAATCTTCTTCGTTTTGGTAAATGTATAATAATTCTTCGTTTGTCATGAGATGCGTGTATTTCCTTCACAGTTATTATCTATGTACTCTAACACCTCATCTATACTTACGGGTTCATACTCCCAACAGTCCACACCTACATCTGTTGACTGCTTATAATCTGGTAAATTCGCATGGGTATGACCATAAACGTGTGCATATCCTTTATAATACCCTACCCACTCCCTACACGGTAAATGGGATAAATATAAAAATCTATTGTTATATCTGATAATTTTACTATCGGTGACACCTAAGATTAAACCCTCTTTTTCACATCTTAAAAGACTTTTTCTACTATCATGGTTTCCTATAATCACGAATTTTTGACCATTAAGTTGTGAAAAAATGCGTTTATATTCATTTAGAGATTGACCCCAAGAAATATCACCTAGGATATAACATAAATCATCTTTACCTACTACTCTGTTATAATTATTGATTATAGCCTTATCGTGTTGTTCAATGGTTTCAAACGGTCTGTTTGACAATTTTAATACGTTTTTATGACCTATGTGCATATCGGCTGTAAGAAAGATTTTACCCAATTTATTGCTATCCTTTATTTAGTGTATCTTTTACACTTGTTAAAGTGTATATACCTATAGTATAACACAGGGCAAAATCTTTGTCAACCCCTTCTGTAAGAAAAATATTTAAAACCTAATAAATTGCAATCAAATAGTATTACTCTATAATAGGATATACTATAGGATTAGTTTATTACCTATAATATACTATCGGTCCTTGACTTCAAAAGGCTTGGTATTAATCACCTACCCGTCTCCTACTCGTCAGTAGTTAACTAAAAAGGTAAAAATCTTTTGGTAATCCTACCAAAAGCAACATACCCAATGGTAAACCCATTATACTTCACAATGCCTTAGCCTTCATATTGTTTAAGCTTGGTTAACATGCAGATTTTTGCTGGTACCAGATACTCCGTTATTTCAACTGCATCTTACTTACCTCTTGGTAATTTCTCAACCTTCGGTGTCACGTATTATCTGTGCCTTGGCTTCCCTTTAGTATATACCCACCCGTAATTAGCTTTGATAAACCTTTTGTTTTACAAAGAGTATTCCAACTCTCTACAGGCGTTACATTACCCCTCGGCTTTGGGGTTATTCTGTCATAGTATACCCTATTATATAGTATTACTATTTGATTTTCAATGTACTGGTTTATCGGCTACTATTATTATAGCATATCTTATTTTTTTGTCAACCCTTTTGGTATAAAAAAGAGAGGATTTTCCCTCTCTAATTTAACCCTAGGTTATCTTGGTAAAACCCACTGTTTACAACATAATTACGAATTTCACCCTGCCTACACAATTCTAAAACATGATTTAAAATCTCAGTTAACTCGCTAGGTTTTATTTTATCATTTTTAAGTTTATTCCAAGCTAAAGCCTCATTAGTATAAGCTTCAACTTCTTCATCTACCGTGGGTTTATCTAAAACATGCGTTAACTCGTGGGCAATCAATGAAGCCAATGCTTCTAAACTCTCTTTTTGAAACTTATTATTAACAACTATGTATTTATCCCCGTAGTTATTAACCATTGTGTAAGCACAAATGGTTACACCATCATCTCTTACTTCGGTTACACTACTAAATTTATACCCTTTGATGTTATAACTATTATCTTTAAGCTTAGGTAGTACCTTAAATAAAAGCTTTTTAGCATCTTTTAGTCTATCATCATATATGCTACCAAATGTTATATTTTCCATGAATTTATCTCCTTTATTGTACCAATTTCGGGCTAAAATAACCTTACATTGCATTTATTACTTCTTGGATATTGCCAATCCAAGCTAAACCTGAGAATGGTATATATTTGCCGTCTTTTACAAAAAATACAGCCTTGTTTATAGGCTTCCAGTTATTACGCTCATTATAAGCTACTCTTTTAATAGTAGTTATGATTTTATCTTTTGTTTTATCATCATAGGCTACTACAAATTTATTATCCTTGTTGTTAAACACATTTAGCTTTCTCATACTAAAAGGTTTTAAAACATATCGCTCAACATCTTGAGTTTTACCATAATTGTAAGACTCCTCTATTCTACCTACTATTGAATACATATCACAAATTGCTATATCATTTTTGACTTTAGCCCAATCATTAGCAAACAAGGTACAACTTATTTTTGTGTTGAAAAACTCAAGAGTTAATATAGCCATTTCTTCCTTAGTACGTTTAGTTATAAGCTTTTTAATATTAGAAATTAGTGCTACCGTATGGAATACAGTTTTATTTTCCTCAAGGGTAGAAGCTATGTCATAAGCATCATTTAACCTTATGTATTCAAGATTTGTTTTACCTGTAGTACACTTGAAATACTTTTCGTATAACCCCCAGCGTTTATAAGGGTGAGTAGTAATACTAAAGCCCAACAACTCTAATTCATACTCTTGCATTTCGCCATTAGTGTAGTTTTCATAGGCTAAAAAGTCACTACGTAATTTAGTTAACACCTCTAGTTTAATACCTTCTAATTGCTCATTAATTTCTTGTTTTTTAAGTATATCTTGACGGTTAGTTTTAAGTGCACGTTTTTGTTCCACCAAAAGAGTGTATCTAGTCTCTTTTTTATACTCTTTTTCAGCCATACGAGTATAAATCGCTGATTCTATATTTTCTGGATATACATTGTTTTTCTTTATATCGGCTAAGTATTCAACCAAATTATCCCATCTCTTAGGGTTTTTACAAATTGAGTTAAAAGCACCAACTCTTAATAAAGATTGTAAAGCTGATTTATTAACCTTTTTAGCTCTACGAATAAAGTCCTCAATAGATTTATAATCGGTTGTGCGTTCAGCTATAATATTGTTGATAGCAGATGTTCCTAAACCTTTGATTGCGTTAAATCCAAATCTTATTCTACCCTCTTGGTCAATAGTAAACTTATTACTTGACTCATTAATATCTGGAGGTAATATATCAATGCCTAATCTCATAGCTTCATTAATATATACCCCTGTTTTAACCAAATCGTCTGACACCGAGTTTAACAATGCAGTTAAAAACTCTGTTGGGTAGTGAGTTTTATAATAAGCTGTTGCGTAAGACATAGCTGAATAAGCTATTGCGTGCGATTTATTAAAACCATAGCTTGCAAACTCTTTAAGGTTATCAAACACTTGAACCGTTAACCCTTCATCTCTACCCATTTTTTTAGCACCTTCGGTAAACATTTTTTCAAGCATAGGTAATTTGTCTTTAAGCTTCTTACCACAGATTTTACGAGCTTGGTCGGCTTCACTATCTGTAAACCCTGCATAGTATTTACATACTTGCATTAATGACTCTTGGTAAATCCCGTAGATACCTAAAGTATCTTGCATTAAAGGTTCTAACTCTGGAAGTAAAAATTCTACTGGTTCTTCACCGTTTCTACGTTTTAAATAAGACTCTGTAAGACCACTTTGTAAACTTGCAGGTCTACCAATAGAGGTTACAATCGCCAAATCTTCTAAACATTTAGGTTTTACAGATTTTAATAATCTCTGCATTAGTTGACTCTCGAATTGGAATACACCACAGGAATTACCCTTTGATAACTCAATATAGGTATCATTATCAGCAAAATCAAAGGATTTAAAATCAAGGGTTTTATTATATCTTTCTTGTATCAACTTTGTAGCTTCTTTTAATACCCCAAGGTTACGCAGACCTAACACGTCAAGTTTTAACATTTTAAGGTCTCCATCAACCTCTTTCATTTCAAAACTTGAGGCTGTTATCCTACCGTCTTTACCATCATTACAACTAATACAAGGTATTATTTCATCGAATGGTTTATTAGAAATGATTTGCCCACACGCATGTAAACCAGTATTATTAATACCACCTTCAAGTTTTAAGGCAGTATCATAAATCTTTTTAATTTTAGGTTTATCCAATAGGACTTTAAGTTCTGGTTGTTCAAAGTTTTCCTTGAGTGATAATTCTGGGCTCATTTTAGCCGAAATAGTGTTAGCTATATTAAAGTCAAGCTCTAAAATACTAGCTACAGCCTTGAATACTACCCTTGCTTTAAATTCACCAAAAGTTGAGATATAACCTACTCTGTTTTTACCATATTTATGTGATAAATAAGCTATAACTTTGTCTCTGTCACCATCATCAACGTCTAAATCAGCATCAGGTGCACTAATACGGCTTTCATCTATAAAACGACTAAACAATAGATTATACTTAATAGGGTCTACATGAGTGATACCCAAACAGTACATAACTAATGACCCACCACATGAACCACGACCATATCCAGTCCATATATCATTGTTTTTAGCCCACGTCATTAAATCTTCAAGGATTAAAAAGTAGTCTACAAATCCGATTTTCTTAATGGCTGACAATTCGTGGTTTATACGCTCTAAGTATAAATCTTTATCTATATCTTGGTCTTTAAATCTAGTTTTAAATCCTGTTAATGTTAATTCTTTAAGTTTATCATAACTTTCATCTATATGTCCAAAAGTAGGATAATTATAATGTTCATAAGTAATACTGTAATTTTCTACTTTATCGGCTAACTTTTGGGTATTATCTATAGCCGTCTTTACCACATGTTTTGGAAAATAATCAAACATATCGTATATCTCAGCTTCACCCTTTAGGTAAAACTCATCATTTGGAAACTTAAAGCGTTTTTCATCTGTGATTTTATTATGAGTATTCTTACAAAGTAATACCTCGTGTGCAAACGCATCTTCTTTATTAGAATAGTGAGCATCATTTTGTATTACATAAGGTATACCTGTTTCTTGCGATACTTTGTATAAAAACTGATTGTAAGGCTTTTCTTCGGTGATACCATGTTCTTGCATTTCTAAATACAAGTCTTCACCAAAGATATCATACAAGTCTTGTATAGATTGTTTAGCACCTTCTATATCACCATTTGAGAATTTACGAGCAGGTTTACTTGCAATACAAGCTGTAGTACATATAATACCCTCGTGGTGAGCTCTTAACATTTCAAGGTTTACACGACATTTTAAGTAAAACATGTCTTCACTATAGGCTTGATTATGTAACTTAATCAAGTTATCCCAACCTGTTCTATTCTTTGCGATTAAAACCAAGTGATATAAAACAATTTTATCATCAACTCTATTTTTTTCACCTATATGGTCGTCAGTAAAATAGGCTTCAAACCCTAATAACGGCTTAATCCCTTGTTTATTACACTCTTTGTATAGTGTTAGTGCTCCAGATAGACTGCCGTGGTCTGTCATACCCACAGAGTCACACTTATGAGCTTTAGCCCAAGCTACTAAGTCTGGGATTTTAATAATGCCGTCTAATACACTGTATACGCTATGTAAGTGATAATTTGTAAAAGCCATAGTTCACCTCCGATTATTACTTACATTTTAGCATAAAATGGGTAATACGTCAACTAGCTATTAACAGTAGCCCAGTACCACTCTATAACTTCTTTATTTTGTTTAATAGCATTACGTATCATTTCTTCAGGTATCTCAAAAACCTTATAGTCTTTACCTATTAAATGTATCTGATAAATTATAAATTTAGGAAAACTACCTGATTGTAGATATCCACCATGTTTTAATAATTCATAATAGAGTGCTACTTGACGGATATATCCTGAGATATTAGATAATGATTTAAACTTGCGTTTACCTGTGTTCTTATCTATACTACTCGTGGTTTTAAAGTCACAAATAGTAAACTCACCGTTTTTATAACATATAAGGTCAATACTACCTTGACAAAAATCCTTGATTTTAATAAAGACTTCACTATAAATACAATCAGTATGGATTAATTCTTTGGTTATAAAAGTTGGTAAAACTTTATGGGCTAAATCCTCATATTCTACCCTTTTGCTTTCAAAATCTGGGATTTTATGTAATATTTCTTCGTCTATACTTGCTATTTCACAATAATGGGTTATAATCTCGCTTATCTTAGCCAAGATTTTACCCTCTTTATCTTCATCTTTATGTTTAGATAATAAATCTAGTTGTACCAAAAGGGATTTATCTTTATTTCTTGAACACCTATCAGTTACAAATAGTTCTAAAATCTTGTGGATATATGTACCCTTAGATAAACTCTCATTGTTTAAATTCTTGCTTACAACCTCTAGGGGTTCGTTATTTTTCCAACGCAAAAGGTATTTATCAGTAGCTATATCGATGGGGTATAACTTACTAGCTATCTGTGATACACTAGGCATATTGCCTATGTATTCCTCCCCACGACCTTTAGAGTTAAATACTTGTTTTACAATCTTTTTGATTTCAGCTTTATCGGTTATAACCTCAAAGTTGAAAATGGGTTCGCCTTTTTCATCAGTTTTATCGAAGAAGTCAACCAAATCGTAAAACTTATTCTCGTCTTTTTCACGTAATGTATTATATTCTTGGGTTCTTAAATCTTTGATTAAAAACAAGCTATACACCCCATTTCCAGTCAACTTTACGGATTTCATCTACTATGGTTTTACGTAATTTTATGTCACTACCTAATAACCATATTAATCTATCAAGATAAAAAGCTTGATAGCTAGTGAAATGTATAATATTTCTATACCCTGAATTTATTTTATCAATTTGGGTTCTAATTTTATAATTAAACCTTAATTTGTGTATCACATTGAGTAAAGTTACAAAATTATAATAGTCGTGTTCAAAATCAGGCAATACATAAACCACTTTGTGACACTTAGAGATATTATCCATTTTATTACAAGAATAGCGTTTACCGTCTTTGCCACAACTTAATCGTTCATCACCATCGGCTAAACGATGCCAGACGTAATGTTCACAGTAATAACACCTTAGAATATCATCTCTTTGGTCATAAACAACGGGTTTATATTCGCATATTTCACATAATTGTTCGCTTAAGCTTTTAGTCATAATTATATTTTACCACGTTTTGTATTGTAGGTCAACAGGTAATACTAAACCAACCTACAAAGAGTTTTATCTTTTGTTATAACTATTATAGTCGAACTTGTGCATTTTTTGCACAAGTTGGTTATAACTGTTGGTTGATATCATCTATGGCTTCATCCTCAAGAAGTAAATCCTCATTAGATACACCAACTTCTTCTGTGGCTTCACTAAACCCACAAGTATTTTTAAAGAACACCATGTTTTGAGGTTCTGGTGCTTTAAAGTTTCTGACTTTAGCAAAGGATATATCACACACATTTTTAAGCTCTGGTAATCTATTAATTAAATCAGGATATATAGCAGGTCTATACAATAACATAATAGCATCACAGTTATGACGGATAGTACCTGCACCTCTAAGTGCAAATACACTTGGTCTTCTATCTCCTTCTTTAACATCGTTGTTAAATTGGTGTAGAGTTATAATCACACAGTTTAACTTTTTAGCTAACTTTTTAAGCCTTGTATAAATCTTGGTAATTTCACCAACTGCACTCTGTGGGTCGCCATCATGAAGTAAATCCGTGTGGTCTATAATAATTACATCAGTTTTACCTCTCTTTAAATGATTACGTTTTACTCGAGCTTCTAAATCGTCAATTCTTAAATCTGGAGTATCATCAATATAGATATTAGTGTTGTCAATAAAATCAGTTGCCGTTTTAATTCTAGATAAATAATCCTTAACTTCTTCACAGTTAGGGTCTCTCTCATATAAGTTGTAAAACTCGCCTGTGGTTTCATCAAAACGGTCAAAATATTTTCTAGGGTTTTCTAGCTGATTACTTGTTAAGCCTGACTCAATAGATACAAGTCTACCTGTATTTTCGGTTTTATCCATTTCAAGTGAAAATATATCAATGTACAACTCTGGTTGTAAAGAAGCTATTTTTAAAGCAGTTTGATTAGACCAATATGATTTCCCAGCCCCCGAGTCGCCTGTAAAGTTTACTAACCACCCACGTTTAAATCCACCAAAAGTATCATCTATAAAGCTCCAACCTGTTTTGATTTTAGTATCTTCTTCTGGGTGTTTTAATAGTTGGTTTACATTGGATAAATAAGTTAAACCATCAACCTTGGTATCTGTATTACCACTAGGTGAAAACTTGTCGTTAGCACTCATTGCAATATCATTAACCTTAGATAATATCTCTGTGCTTGATAATGGCTTTTCTTGACAATTTTCAACAAATTTAGCCATTTCAGTCAAGATATACCTTCTAATATATAACTCTCGTACAATAGAACATGTGGTTTTAATATTGATACTTGTATAGGCTTCACTATATAATTTATCAATTATATCTGTGTTAGTAATACAAATACCGTTATCATCTAGCCACATTTTTACTGTTTCGTTATTAATTGGGGTATTATCTTGATACATAGTAAACATGGCACGATATATATAACCGTAATCTTTGATAGTAAACATTTCTTCTTTTAAAAGCCCATCGGTATCAAGTATTGCATCTTCACGCTTGAATATAGCCTTTAGGATTTTTTCTTCCAAGATATATGGTTCTTGAGCTGTTACGACTGCCATGCTTACCTCACTTTCTCACCTAATTATAAACCAATAGTTGACTTTTGTCAACACTCAGTTAATCCAAAAGCTATTATAAATTGAGTTAAAATATCTTCTTTGATGTTACAAAAATGTTTATATTCGTCTTGAGTCTTATTATAAGTAGACACTACATAGTTATCTTTACCCATTTTATCTATCCAAACGTCTACACCAGTTACAGTTTTATATTTCATATCTAACCTCTAAATGTATTATCTAGGTCTTCTGACGGGAATACCTCGTAGATATACTTTCTAATTGTAGCACTATTCGTAGTTTTAATAATATGACTTAAATTCAAGGATTGTATCACTAAAAATATTGTTATAATTGGCGATAAAACTAAATCAGTAATCATAAACCATAAGTTTAACAAAAAGTCCTCTATATAATCACTATGATATATTTTGTCTAGGTCAAACTTTATTAATCCTAAGACTCCACGCCTTGGTCTTAATCCTAAGACTTTACCTATTTTACATTGCATATCAAGGATTATATATTCCCACAGATTAAAAATAATGCTAATTTAACTAAAAACATGTTTATACCTCGCTTGTTACCATTGCGTACTCTTTAAGTGTATCAACCTGTTCGGTTAATAATTCTTCTATTTGCTCATCTTCTATATCTTCTAGTTCGTATGACTTCATGTGTATATCCGTGATTATACCTTCTAACAATTCATCATTTTTACTAGATATTTCGGTAAAATACTTATTATAATCTACTTTACCCTCTTGGGTATTGCCTAGAATATAATCTCTTAGCTCTAAAAAAATACTTTTATATAATGGTTCTAAATAATCTACTATGTTTAGCTTTGAAATTGTATCTAAAAGTTTACCCTTGTTTAAATCTGTAAATAAAGTTGAAATGATTATTCTTTGAGTATAAACAGGACGTGATAACCAAGTCAACTTTTTAGGAGTTGAGTAATAAATCTCTTGCTTTTTACACTTATTCATTGCGTTATAAATCACAGACTCTACCATAAGGGTTTTTTCAGCTACCATTATAACATATTGCTCTCTATCTACACTGTTTTTAATAGTGTTTAAAAAACTAGCTATAGTTCTAAGTTTTTTAGTTTTAATTTCTGGTGAGTCTGTCGGATTAAACTCATTGGCTAAAAACGAGATTTGATACTCATTATAAGTAGTAGCCCTTTTTATCAACTTTTTAAAATCCTCAGAGGTATGACTTCTTAGGTAATCATCTAGGTCACACTTGTTATCTATATTACCACCCTGAATTACATATATGTTGGCATAGGGTATTTCTTGCTTTATAATTTCATATAATCTAGGTAAAGCCTCTGCTGTTTTACTGTCTTCTACATATACATAAAAATTATTTGTATACTTTTTGAGTAAAGATAACTGTTCTATACTTAAAGCTAAACCAGAGAGAGCTACAGTATTTGAGATACCCTTCTCATGAGCCCTAATCATATCTAACTCACCTTCTACAATTATAACCTTTTTGTGTTCACGTATCGCATATTTAGCTTGGTATAAACCCATTACATGCTCATGTTTAGAAAATATAGGTGTATCTTGGGTATGTATATATTTTGGGTCGCCATCATTAATTAATCTACCTGTAAACGAAACTATTTTACCATTTTCGTTAATTCTAGGTATTACAATCCTATTATTTCTAAAAGTCGAGTAATAATCACCGTTTTCACCCTTTTTTATAAGGTTGAGCTCAAAAAGTCTATCATCGTTGGGTAAATTGTTGATACCACAACCTATTTTAAATTTTTTGATTATATCCATTGGGAAGCCACGTCTCTTGGTTATATAGGTTAAAGCCTGTGCACCATCTGGGGTATATAAGTTTTCTTGATACTTACGGCACATAACTTTATTTATATTATAAAACTTTTTATTTCTATCTCTTAGGTCTTGTTCTTCTTTAGTTAAATGAAGTTGTACACCATAGGTTTCAGCTATAGCTATTATGGCATCATGTTTACTCATGTTATAATATCTTGAGTAAAAATTAAATATATCACCACCTATTTGTTCGCCCCAACATTTCCAAATACCAGTATTAACATTGATTTGAAAACTAGGCTTAGTTTCTTGGTGAAATGGACATCTTGCCCAATAGCTTTTACCAACTTTTTTAATACCTTCTGTATAATTACTGTAAAATTCATAGTAATCAACTTTAGATTTAATCTCATTTATTACTTCATTGTCAAACATATAGTTTATCCTTCTCTCTAAACCATTTCTGCTATACAGTTGTATAATATGTCTTCACAAACACTTGTTTCATCTATAAGTTGATTTAACATATTTTTACGTTCGCTTAATAATAAATGTTTCATACATCCTACTGGGTGTGTCATAAGGTCTATTAATTCGTCTCTACAACATATATACACTTCTTCAATGGTAAACATGTTTTCTCGTATACTTGTAAGATAATCGAAAAAGCCACATTTGTCAACCTTATCAAGTTTTACAAATTCTTCTCTAAAAGATAAAATCATTGAGGTTCTAAACTCAGATTTATCCTGTTCAGTTTTAATAAAATTAGTTATTTTCTCAATATAGGTATCGTCTGGAATTAACATTTGATTTACCTCAATACATCTAAACCTGTATATTTTCTAAAGCAATCTCGGCATACAGCTTTATAAGTTACACTGGAATTTTCTAACATAAGGGTATTAGAGTTATCATTGGTATCAACTACCCCGTCTATATAACGTATATTCATTGTAGCTCTACCCTTTTTACATTCACAAGTGGTATTACATCTTGTAATTTTATCCACATGAGGTAATAATCTTGAGGTTATTTCAAAAGGTTCACCAATATAATCTGTAGCTAAACCAAACATATATACAGTAATACCTAATTTGTCACAATGTTCTATAAATTCCATAAACTCGGGTATATATTGTCTACTACAAATGAATTGTACCTCGTCTATGATTAAAACATAATGTGTACCTAAATGGTTGTATAAATCAGTTATATCAAATATTTTAGCACTTTCTATAGGTTGATTATTTCTGGCTAAATAACTGTTTTTACTCTTATTACTACATGCAGGATAATAAATGATTGGTTTTAATCCTTCATTAAGGATATAAGTGGTTATTACTGCATCAGTTTTATTTGAGTTCACACTACCTATGGTTAAATTTAACATGGATTAAGTCCTATATAAGTATTACTATTAACAGTTTATCATAAATTAGGTAATATGTCAAGGATTTAAAAATTGGGATAATATTCTATTCAAATATTAAGAAAATATTAAGATTTTAAATTAGGGGTTGACAAAGGG
>ERZ1034992.187-NODE-187-length-40226-cov-37.024844_pt1 | contig 40226 bp, 64 predicted proteins | sample MGYA00520695_ERZ1034992 | MGnify/ENA primary metagenome ERZ1034992 (study PRJEB33766, sample SAMN09781778) | gut metagenome | biome: gut microbiome | host: Homo sapiens | place: Madagascar | study: EMG produced TPA metagenomics assembly of the PRJNA485056 data...
GTATATATACTATGCATAAATATATTATTATGCCTATCCTTTATTCTCCGTTTTATTCTCCGTTTAATATATGCCGGGTCGTTTTTTGCCACGCGGGACGGATTCCGTCCCAGTGGGTAGCCACTTTATCGCTTTAGCGTGCTAAAGTATACTATTTTAGTCGGAATTAAATAGTATTATTAGACTATAAATAAGCATTGCGCATTGTTACATATTACTATATTACTTTAGCGTACTAAAGTATAGTAGAACAGTAGGGATTGCAGCCAAGAGCGCCCGCGCAGCGTCCAGCGTGTGCCAAAACGTGTACCACGCGCCCGAGCACTGCCAAAAAGGGCAGTATTTTATTGACTTTTTCGAGCGTGCAATATGGATTATGTTATTCCACCGCCGCGCACGACAGGCTTCCAGCGGCAGATTCCAGGACTTCAAAAGCCCCACCCCGGGGGGTATATTTATGTTTACATAACCCAGCCCGGGGTACCCCGTCACCACGCGCGAAAATAAAAGGCGACCTGCCTGGCGGCGCATGCGCGCCTGAACATTGCAAAAGATTCTATGCATAAGTAACTATGCTATGATAATAAACAAAATGCGATGTTTAGCGATAGGGAGGCACGTGATGGAATGGCGGATATGTATCAGGTTGGGTTTAATATACGGCGAGCGATATTGACAGGTAGAGGCGGATCGGAAGCGTATAAGGACATGCTGGCGTGTAATAAGGTATTGCGTGGGCGGGACAAGAAAACGTCGCACGACAATAACGTATGGTTGCGGGGCGAGATTTCGAAAGCGATTGCGAAGGGACGGGAATCGAGCCTGATGTACGACTTGTATAGACAGGCGTTGTTGATGGACGCACCGGATTATTTCGACGAATATATGCTGTATTTGGAGTTGGATAGGGAGGCGAAGGAGCGGTTTTATCAGCCGAGACGGCGGGTATTGAAGCAGATCGTAGACAAGATACAGCTGTTAGCGGACGATAAGCTGGACGAGTTGTTCATCAGTCAGCCGCCGCGAACGGGGAAGACGACGCTGTTGATGATGCTTATGACGTGGATAATGGGGCGAAACAGCGAGAGCAGCAATTTGTATTCGGCGTTTTCGGATGTTATTACGAGGGCGTTTTATAACGGCGTTTTGGAGGTCATGCAGGATGCGAGCACATATAAGTGGGGTGATGTGTTTCCGGGCTCGCAGATCGTTGCAACGAACTCTGCGGACGAGACGATCAACGTAGATCGCAAGAAGCGGTATCCGTCGTTCACGTCCAGATCGCTGTACGGGACGCTGAACGGCGCGTGCGACTGTAACGGGTATCTTGTATCGGACGACCTGATAGGCGGCATTGAAGAGGCTTTATCGAAGGACAGAATGGTGTCTGCGTGGTCGAAGGTAGATAACAACCTGTTACCGCGTGCGAAGCAGAAAGCGAAGGTATTGTGGTGTGGCACGCGCTGGAGCGTTGTAGACCCGATAGGCGTGAGACTGGAGCTGTTGCAGAATGATAAAGCGTTTGCGAAGCGGCGGTATGCGGAGATTAACGTGCCTGCGATGAACGAACGCGACGAGAGTAACTTCGTGTACGAGCACGGCGTCGGGTTCGACACGAACTATTACGTCATGCGCCGTGCGTCATTCGAGCGGAATAACGATATGGCTTCGTGGAATGCGCAGTATATGGGCGACCCGATAGAGCGAGAAGGCACGCTGTTCACGCCGGACGGATTCAGATACTACAACGGCGTATTGCCGTCAGACGAGCCGGATCGGGTCTTCATGGCAGTTGACTCGTCGTTTGGTGGTGGAGACTATGTAGCTGCGCCCGTGTGCTTCCAATATGGGAACGATATATACGTGCACGATGTCGTGTTTGACAACGGGGACAAGCGCGTCACACAGCCGCTCATTGCGGCGAAATGCGCACAACACGGCGTAAGCATATGTCAAATCGAGGCGAACAAGAGCACGGAGAGTTATGTTGAGGGCGTGCGAGCGGAGATTGAAAAGCGCGGATATAAATGCACGGTTGTCAGTAAGCCCGCGCCGAACGACAAGAGCAAGGAACAGCGTATTTTCGATAACGCGCCGGATGTACGGGAGATGATGATCTTCGTCGAGAACGGAAAGCGGAGCAAAGAGTACTCGCTTTTCATGCAGAACGTGTTCGGATATAAGATCATCGGCAAGAATAAGCACGACGACGCTCCGGACTCGCTTACGATTGCCATTAGCATGGTAAAAGTACGCGAGCGGAAGGTCGAAATCTTCAGGCGGTTCTTTTGATTTAGATTGGCAGAATGCCGATTTCATATCCTGATATAATCATTATGCGGATTATGATATGCGTTGAGAAGGAAGGTGCGCGGGGGATGAGACTGGCGGGGCGGCGAGTCATATATACGGATTATGCGACCGTAGACGCGAGTAACGTGCTCGACGTGCTTACCTACGCAATGAGTATCCACATGCAGAATGCGCAAGAGATTAACTATCTGTACTGGTACGAGCGCAATGTTCAGCCTATTTTGGAACGCAAGAAAGAGATCAACGGCTCGATTACGAACCGGATTGTCGTCAATCATGCGAACGAGATTGTGTCGTTCAAGAGCGGTTATCTTATGGGCGAGCCGGTACAGTATGTGTCATATGATTCAACCGCCGAAAGCGCGGAAGCGGTTCGAAAGCTGAACTCGTACATGTTTTCGGAGGATAAGGCATGCAAGGATAAAGAGCTTGCGGACTGGTTCCATATCTGCGGCACGTCGTATCGCATGTGTATGCCCGACCTCGAAGGCGAGGAAGACGAAGCGCCGTTCGAGATTTATACGTTAGACCCCAGGAGCGCGTTTGTTGTCTATTGGTCTGGGCTTGGGAATAAGCCGGTCATGGGCGTCAAGTACGTAACGGACAGGCTGGGCAATACGACGTACAGCTGCTATACGGACAAGATGTATTTCGAAGTGCGCGGCAACGGTCTTGTCAAGGCAGAGCCGCACGACATAGGCCGCATTCCGATTGTCGAGTATCCGTTAAACTCGTCTCGGCTGGGCGCATTCGAGATCGTTATTACGCAGCTCGACGCGCTTAACACGCTTGAATCTAACCGCATGGACGGCGTAGAGCAGTTCATTCAATCGCTGCTCATGCTGAAGAACGTCGATATAAACGGGGATCAGTTCAAGGAGCTGAAAGAGCAAGGCGGTATTTGCGTCCCGGCGGACGGCGACGTTAAGTACCTTACGCAAGAGCTGAACCAGACGCAGACGCAGACGCTCGCGGACAGCATTTATCAAGAAGTGCTTGTTATTTGCGGCATGCCGAATCGCAACGGCGGTTCCATGTCCGATGTGCGAAGCGTTGGTTCCGTAATTATGCGCGATGGATGGCAAAATGCGGAAGCGCGTGCGAAGGATACGGAACACATGTTCAAGGCGGCGGAAAAGCAATTTCTGCGCATTGCCCTTGGCATCCTTGCGAAGAGCAAGAAGATCAACCTCAAGCTGTCTCAGATCGACATTCGGTTCACGCGCCGGAATTACGAGAACATTCAGGAAAAGTCGCAGGTGCTTCTTACGATGCTTGCTTCCGACCAGATCGCGCCGCGATTGGCATTCGAGCATTGCGGTATGTTCCCCGATCCGGAGGTCGCGTATCAAATGTCGCAGGAATACTACGAAGAGCAGCAGAAGAAAGCCGAGCGCGAAATGCTTGCAGCCGGACAGGCTGGCGAAGAAGCGACGTTCGAAGAAACGTCCGCGGATGGCGTGAACGACGATGTATGAGTTTGCGGATAAACAGCTTGCACATTTGCGCAGGAAGATCATACGTGCGTTCGGCAAGATTCCGGGGCTAATGTCGTTCGACGAAGTGAACGTCATGCGTAGTGTTCGCGCGTTGTACGAAGAGCTGTACGAGACGATTGTTGCGGCGTATATCCTGATCGCTGAAAAGGCATACGCGAAAGAGCGCGGTCAAAACATGGGCGCAATGCGCGATAAGTGGGTTGAAGAAATGCTTGTCGGGTATAACCCGGTCACGCAGTACGTATTCGACAATGAGTTTGAGCGCAAGATGTATCGATGCGCAGAATCGTTGATCGCCGCAACGGGCAATCGCCGCACACAAGCGGAGCGCGCGCGCAATCTGCTCTATGCGCAAGTGTCGGAGTATGCCGTACAGGTAACGGATGCGGCGAGGAAACAGGCGTTTGCGGATATGCACGTCGAAAAAGCGCGATGGGTTACACAGAAGGACAGGAAGGTTTGCCCTATATGCGAATCGCGAGACGGGCATGTATATCTACTGAACAAGGTTCCGGCGAAACCACACCCGCACTGTAGATGCTACATTGTGCGGATCCAATAGGGGTGATTATTTGGACGTATGTAAGACGTTGATCGACAGCGAAAAGGTTTGCCACGAGATTGAACGTATCCTCCAGCGCGGGAACGCGGCAGAGGTCAAACGCGAGCAAGGCAATCTTGTCGTTGTCGAGATTAAGCGGCAGGTAGTCGCGAAGACGGCTATAAAAGGTTAGCCGGATACAGCCAACAGGGGCTATGCATGAAACGTGCGTAGCCCCTGTTTTTTCGGTAATCCGCGGAAATTTTCCGCTTTTACAGCCAGAGAAGGCTTAATAACGCAGCAGCGCGGCAGAGAAGCCGCCCTACAAATTTCGCAAGATTACACGGCTGGGAGATCAGCCTTAACAAGCGCAGGGGGTAAACAGATGGCACAGATTGATACGAGCACGATTGCGGGATACGAGAACATGACCGTCGAGCAGAAATTGGCGGCGCTGGAAGCGATGAATCTTCCCGACCCTGATTACAGCGGTTATGTGCGCAAGGACTTGTTTGACAAGACTTCTTCTGAACTTGCGGAAGCCAAGAAAAAGGCGCGCAGCGTATCGGAGGAAACCTCGAAAGAGAAAACCGCGATGGAAAACAAGATGGAACAGATGGAACAGGAACTGGCGAAGCTCACGAAAGAGCGAGCAATCTCCGACCTAAACGCCCGATTCCTCGGCATTTCGTTCGACGCAAAGACGGCGGGCAAAGCCGCTTCCGCATTGGCTGACGGCGATACCGATGCACTGTTTACGGCCTTTAAGGAGCACATGGACGCGCACGACGCGGCTGTTCAGCTCGACCGACTCAAGAAAACGCCTGTACCGCCTGCCGGTTCGGGCAACGGAAGCGCCGACTTCAAGAGTATGGCTCAGAAATCGATTGAGACTGGCGATATGACCGGAGCGGCGTATTACATGCGCCTCGCGCAGCAAGGAGTGAATACGAACAATGCCTGATGCTTTTGCTACTTCGTTCGGAGTTCTGAACTACTCCGGCATGCTCTTTAACAAGGGCGACACCCGCACCCCGCTGTCTACGATGATTGCCGGGCGTGCGCAGATTACCGACCACACGGAGTTCGTGGTTGACCAGTACTATACCGGCGGCGGCGACGGTTCGCAGCCCGCGATTTCCGAAACCGCGTCTCTTACCGCCCCGGACGCAACGATTAAGACGCGTACCCAGCAGACCAACGTCACCCAGATTTTTCAGGAAACTGTTGGTATCAGCTACGCGAAGCGGAGCAACATGGGCACGCTGTCCGGCGTAAACATTGCGAACCAGATTGCAAACCCGATGAACGAACTGGACTTCCAGGTTGCGGCGAAGATGCAGAAGATCGCGCGCGATATTGAGTTCACGTTCATTCAGGGCGTTTACAACAAAGCTACCTCCGACGCTACGATCAATAAGACGCGCGGTCTGACTACGGCCATCACCACCAACGTAACCGCTATGGCCAATGCGCCGCTCGGCCTGTGGGACATTGCCGACATGATGAAGAAGATTCACGAGTCGAATGCCCCAACCGACGGTCTGGTGCTGTGGTGCGATGCCGTAACCATGTTCCAGATCAACGCCGATGCGGTTCAGAACGGCCTTACAGTCGTCCCCGCTTCGCGCGAAATCAACGGCATTGCGCTGTCCAGCGTTGTAACACCGCTTGGCGTTGTGTACCTGTATCTCGGCGAATGCCTGCCGTCCGGCACTGCCATGCTGCTGAATCTGGACGTTATCGCGCCTGTGCACCAGCCTGTACCGGATAAGGGTAACTTTTTCCTCGAACCACTGTCGAAAGTCGGCGCGGGTGACAAGTACCAGATTTTCGGACAAATTGGTCTGTCGAGCGGCCCGGAATGGTATCACGGAAAATTTACGGGCATTGCGACGACCTTCACCCGTCCGACTGGCAAGCCGGTTGTCGTTAAGGGCACCGTGACTACCAAGGCGGAAACTGCGGGTTAATCAACAGACAGGAGGCGACGATCATGACGCGCGAACAGAAAATCGAAGTGATTAACACTATGACGGACAAGCTGTATGACGAGAACATGATCGTCGCCTATATGGATTCAGCCGAAGCGATAATCATGCAGAAAGCGTATCCGTTCGGCAACGCCCCCGCCGTCATGCCGATGCAATACGATCGTACCCATATCGACGTTGCCGTGTACCTCCTGAACAAGCGCGGCGCAGAGGGTGAAACGACCCATACGGAAAACGGCGTGAGCCGAACGTATGAATCGTCTGACGTGCCGCGGAGCATGCTACGTGGGATTATCCCCCGCGCACGCACCTTTGGAGGCGGTGTGTAATGCGCTGCCTTCAAAGGAATCTCAGACCGTTTTATTACGCGCTGTACGACGGTCAGACGGCCTTGAAAGACGACGCGGGCAATGAGACGGGAGAATATGAGGTGCTCTACAAAACGCCTGTAAAGGCGCGTGGGAACATTTCAGCGGCGAAGGGCGACGCGACTGTTCAGCCGTTCGGCAACGACATTCAATACGATCTTGTAATTGTGATGGACGCGCCAAACACGCCGATTGACGAACACGCCGTTTTGTACATTGACAATACGCCTGACCAATCCCCTGATTATGAAGTTCGCAAGGTCGCGCGCAGTTTGAATACGGTTGCGATTGCGATTTCGAGGCTGCCGTAATGAAGCGGATGACCGTTCCTCTTTCACAGATTGATGCGCATGTTCAGCAGATGGAAGCGGAGTTCGCTTCTGTGGAAGAAAAGATGCATCGACTGCTGGAGATGCTGGCGCAGGTCGGCGCGGGGGTTGCGCAAGTGCGTTTCGAAAGTGCAATGCACGATGGCGGCAATGACGTTAAAGTTGCTGAAACGGGCGAATGGATAGACGACCATACAATCGTCATCAACGCAACCGGTTCAATGATCACGTTCATTGAGTTTGGCTCAGGCGTTTTTTACAATGGCGCAGTTGGTTCATCTCCGCATCCGAAGGGCGTAGAGATGGGTATGACCATCGGCGGATATGGCAAAGGCCGCGGCAAAAGAAAGGCTTGGTACTTTTACGATGCCAACGGCACGGCTGTAAAGTCGTATGGCAATCCTCCAGCATTGGCCATGTGGGACGCTTCTCAGCAGATGCACGAACAGATAACGGCGATTGCAAGGAGCGTGTTTATGTGATTGACTTCGAATCCGAAATCTATACGCGTGTATCCGACGCGGCAAAAGCACGCTTCCCGAAGTTGAGCGTTTCAAGCGAGAACGTGCGAAGCCCTACCTCGTTTCCCTACATGACGGTTTGCGAACTCAGCAACACGACTTATCCGCGCACATTGGACAGCGCGGGGGTAGAGCATCACGCAATCGTCATGTACCAGATCGACATTTACGACACATCCGGCAGCCGAAAATCGAGCTGCAAATCTATCCTGGGTACGGTGGACACCGTGTTTCAGGGCATGGGTTTCCGGCGCGTAATGGCACAGCCGGTCGAATTGCAAAACTCTGCATTGTATCGCATTACAGCGCGGTACAGCGGAGCAATCAGCACGAACGGAATCATTTATAAGGAGTGATATTAGCATGGCGATTTCGTCCTATATGACCTATCTGATGCACGGGACGGCTACCTCTGGCTCTACCACGTGGTCGAAACTCGTCGACATCAAGGATTATCCCGCGCTGGGCGGTGAGCCGGAACGCATCGACGTAACTTCGCTGTCCGACAGCCAGTATCTGTATATCCCCGGTATCCAGACCATGGAAGCTATGACTTTTACGGCGAACTATGACGCTGAAACATTTGCTACGCTCAAGGCGCTTGAGGGCAAAGAGGAAGATTATGCGGTATGGTTCGGCGGTGAAAAGAACACGAGTTCCGGCGCAGTTGAGCCGAAGGGGGATAAAGGCAAGACCTCTTTCAAGGGCGAGCTGTCCGTATACATTGATGGCGCGGGCGTAAACGAAGCTGTCAACATGAAGATTACGATCATGCCGACGGTTGTCCTCTCCTTTGAGAAAGGTACTACCTGACGAAGGTGTCAACTGATACCGAATTGATTCTGACGCGCGTTAATGGGAACGCGAGAATAGGAGAAGAATGCGATGGCGAAAACTCTGAAGGTTATTGAAGTGAACCACGAAGGCAAGACGTACCGGCTCCAGTACACGCGCCGTACCGCTATGGCGCTTGATCAGACCGGTTTCGACCCGCAGACGCTGGGCGAGTATGACAAGGTCATCCCCAACGTGCTCGGACTGTGGCATTACGCGTTCCGCGCGAACCACCCGTACATTGACCGCAACATGACCGACCAGATTTATGACGACCTGTCCGGCAATAAGAAGGAACTGCTGGCTCGCCTGATGGAGATGTACTCCGACACAAAGGAATCTCTCATCGATCAGAACGCCGAGGGAAACGCGGCGTGGAGCGCCAACTGGAAGATGGAGACCTCGGAGGACGAGGAACCGGAGACGCTCCAGAAGTAACCCCCGGGGAGCAGTTCTACGAAGTGCTCCCCTATTATCTATCCATCGGCATGACGGCAAGCGAATTTTGGGACGGCGACGTATGGCTTGCGCCTGCATACCGTAAAGCATATGACCTGAAGCGGCGGGAAAAGAACTTTTTCAGCTGGCTGAACGGGCAATACGTGTATACGGCTATCGGACATATGTCACCCGCCCTGAACGCGCTTGCGAAAGATCATAAGCCCGTACCGTACCTCGATCGTCCGTTCCCGCTTTCGCAGGAGGAAGCGGAGATGGAGGAAGAGCTTCGTGCGAAAGAGGCTATGGAGCGCGGTGCCAAGATGTTGCAGAAAGTGCAACAAGTGATGCTGAAGAAGCAGCAATAACCCTTGCGGGAGGGATTCACTGTGGCCGAAATCGACAACCTTCAAATTAAAATAGAGTATGACGTATCCGACAGCCTGAAGAGCGTAAAGAAGCTGACGGATTCGCTTCGTGCGCTTTCGAAGGCCACAGAAGCCTTTTCCGGCTTAAAGACGGACGGCGTGAAGAATCTGTCTTCCGTCGCGCGTGCGCTTACGCGCCTGTCTACAATGGATATGAGCGGCGTCACCCGGTTTTCGTCCGCCGTCCGTCAGCTTCAGAATTTGAATTTAAAGTCCATTTTCAGCGGCTTCGCGGATATAGATGTAAAGAACATTCGTAACCTTCAGCAGGCGTTCAGCGCGCTCGCGGGCGCTGCAAACGCCGCGCAGCGCATAACGCGTGCTGTACAGCAGCAGGGGAGTTCCGCGCGTCGGCGTGCGACTCCCGCAGTGCCAGACGTACAACCAGCACGGCAGGAGTCGGGTGGAGCACCCGTACCGTCCAGGCAAATTAATCCCGCGACAAAAGCGATGGAACGATTCGCTTCCGTCAGTCGAAAAATGTCTTCTGTCGCTTCCAGAGCCTTCAACGCATGCAAGAAAGCCGCCAGCGGCTTATTTGCCGCGCTCAAGAAGATCGGTTCTCTTGGGCTGAACGCCTTCAAGGGCATTGCCAAAGGCTTGAAAAGCATCGAGACAGGGTTCAAGCGCAGCGGCGCGCAGAGCGGTACATTTCTCGCAAAATTAAAGCAAATCGTATCCAGAGCTGTCATCTGGAAGGGCTTGCAATATATTACGCGCGGCGTGGCCGAAGGCTTGAAGAATCTTGCACGGTACAGCACGGAAGCAAACGCCGCCATGTCGGAACTGTCCTCTATGTCTCTGTACATGAAGAACAGTTTCGGCGCGGCGCTGTATCCGGCCATACAGATGATCATCAATGCTTTGCGTGCGCTTGTCAGTGCTATCAGCAGCGCGATGAACGCAATCAATATGCTGCTGTCTGCGCTGGGCGGCAAAAGCACGTTTATCAAGGCAAAGCTGTATGCCAAGGATTACGCGGACGAGCTTGACCATGCAGGCGGTTCTGCAAAGAAGCTCAAAGCGGAACTGATGGGGTTCGACGAAATCAATCAGTTCTCGCCGGACAACAGCGGCGGCGGTGGCGGCGGCAATCTGGATGATTTCTCGTCCATGTTCGAGACCGCCGAAATTGACAAGGCTATTCTCGATGCTGTAAGACTGAACGATTTTTCGGGCATCGGCCGCGCGATTGCCGACAAATTGAACAAAGCGCTGGAGGGAATCGACTGGACGAGCATACAGGGGAAAGCGAAAAAGCTTGCCGCTGGCATTGCCACGGGCATTAACGGCTTCGTGGAAGACATCGACGGCGAAGGCATCGGGCGTGCGATTGCCGAAGCTCTGAACACGGTAACGGAGTTTGCGGACGATTTTATCACATGGACAAACTTTGAAGACCTTGGCAAGCGCATCGGCGAAGCGCTCACTGGGTTTATGAAAAACATTGACGCGTTTAAACTTGGTCGTTTGCTGCGTGCGAGGTTTACCCTCATTTTCAATATGCTCAAGGGCTTTATTGAAAGTAACCCGTGGGAAGTCATTGGCAAGACTCTTGCGGATACGGTCAATGGGTTCTTCGATTTTACTGAAGATGAAACAAAGCAAGCATCGATTGCAGACACGATCAGCGGCTTTATCAGCGGCGCATTTGATAGTGTGCGCGTTTTTGCGTCTAACACGGAAATCGAACGTATCGGAAATGGCGTGAAGAACATTATCGTGCGTGCGATACAGGGCATTGAAGCGGATAATCTCGCCGTAACCGTCGGTAATGTTATTGAGTTCTCTATCAAATTCATCAAGTCTATTACGTTGACTCCGGATGAACAAACGACCGTCGGCAAGAAGATCGCCGATGCGCTGAACGAAATCGTCAAGAATGTAAAGTTCTCGGATGTTGTTACGACCATTGGTGAATTGCTGAGCAGCGCTCTCGGTACTCTTCAGGTTACGATCTCGGAGACCGATTTTGCAGCCATTGGCAAAAACGTCGGTGAGGCTCTTGCGGGTGTGGCAGAGTATGTTCCGAAACTGGCTGGAAAGCTTGTCGGGATTGGACTCAAGTTCGCTGAAGGTGTTGTTGATGCTGTTATTGCTTATCTGAAAGAGCACAAGAATTTTGGCTTGGAGGATATTAAAGATGCCGTCAAGGACTTCTTCGAAGCAATGAATTTAGACGCAGAGCTAAGGGTTACGCTTGCGAAAGTTGCGCTTGTGCTCGGTGCATTGAAGCTGGGCGGCCTTGGACTAAAGGCGTTTGGCAGCAGCATTGCCGGAGCTTTGGGTTTAAAGGCAGGCAGCGTTATTGGTGTGGGTTCGTCGCTTGCGTTCATTGGGACGGTTGGCATGACGTTGTTTACGGTACTTGAGACTCTTGAAATGAGCAAGAATCTTAAGTCCGGAAACTATGCAGACGCACTAAATAATGCCGTGGTGACGGCGCTTGCCGCAACCGGAATTATCGCAACGATTGTGTCAGGCTTTGGAACCGGAGCAGCCGTGTTTGGGTTGGCGTTGACGTTTAAGGTTTCTTACGATCTTTTATTTGAACCGGTGGCGGAGAGCGCTAAAAACGGTCTGGCTAATGTGCTTGACTACATCGAGGATTTGGCGGAGAAGTATGGCATTAGCACTGTCCCGAAGCTGTCTGAAAACGGAATAACCGTTGCCGACACGCTGCGCAATACAAGCGTGTCGGATGCGACCTCTGCTATGAAGAAACGCAAGCAGTTAGGCGTCACGGACAAAAAAGAGCCGATTAAATATGAAGTCGTAACTGTATCCAAGCCCAAAGATGCGGGCAAAGAAACTTTGTCCGAAGCGCGTGAGAAATACGCTACGTCATACACCAAAACAAAGATTGTTGCAGGTCTCCTGCAAAACAAAGAGGACTGGGAGAAATATGTCAAAGAGTTCCCCGACCTATCCGCAGTCACGCAGAAGATCAATGAATTTTATGACAACCTCGACGAAAATGAGTTGAGTTCTGAAGAGGTTGATAAAATTCGTGAGTTGCAGGACGCGTATAACGATATCGTCACCGATATGCAAGAAGGATGGCCAGATATGGGCGAACAGGCACGTATCGAAGCTTTTGACCAACTCGAAGGCGCTTACGACAATATTTCTAACGCGATTGATGACTATTATCAAGCCGTACAGGGGCAAAGGGAAATTGAAACCGCAGTGTCCGAATCTGTAGCTGAAGCGACGGACGGCTTAAACGATTACCACGCAGCGCTTGAAGCCGCAACAGCAGGCATGACCGGTTTCCAGACACAGGCCGCTGATGCGGCAAGCGCGATTGACCAAACTTCCGACTCAGCAAAGCAACTCTTGGAATCTGTTGGGTCAATCCCGGATAAAGCCTTCGCACCGCTTGCGGTAAGCGCGGGCGAATCGGCCAAGGAAGTCGAAGAGCTGAAAACGGTCATCATCGAAGTGCCGACTGAGAAGCAGATCAAGTTTTCGGCGAACACGGAGGATTTTACGGCGCAGATCGATACGATCATGGAGAAGGTATCCAGCGTTGCCGGTGAAAAGGAAATCACGTTCACGCTTCGAAGCAGCGCTGTCGTCACAGCTCAACTCACGAGCATTCGCGGTATAATCAACTCGATTCCGCGGTCGGTCACGCTCAAGGTGCATGCTTCGCTCACGAGCGACGCGAAGAAGTTCCTCGAAGCCTTGAAGACGCTGATGAAGTCCGCGAAGGTTACGGCTGGGCAGATTCAGGCGGTCATTTCGACCGGCAGCGTTATTCCGAAGTTTGCGAAAGGCGGCTTCCCAAACAGCGGCGAGCTGTTTATCGCAAACGAAAACGGCAGGCAGGAAATGATCGGACGCATCGGCAACCGCTCGGCGGTTGCGAACCAAGATCAGATCGGAGACGCGATCTTCCGTTACATGGACGCGCACGATCGACAGAGCGGCGGGGATAATACGGAACAGCTCGCGGCAGCGATTGTACGCGGTCTGAAACAGGCTGGAATCGGCGCGATGTATCTGGACGGCAAGATGATTGCGAACTCTGTCAACCGGGAATCCCAGCGCATTGGACGACCGGCGATTACGTTTTAAGGGGAGGGGTTTATAAGTGACCACGAAATACACCTCCTATCTGATGATCGGAGATACGGCGGACACGCTTGCGGAGATGCCGTCTCCGAGCGAAATGTCCGTGGGTTTGCAGGACATCGACGCGTCTACTACAACGCGTACAGCAGACGGTAGCATGCACAGAGACCGGATTGTTGGCGGAGCTGATGCGAAGCGGAAACTCAATCTGAAGTTCCCTCCTTTGCCGTGGTCGGAAATAGCCGCCTTATTTCAAGCTATAAAGGGCGAGTTTTTCTGGGTCAAGTACCCAGACCCGTATACAGGGACTATGCGGACAGCGGAGTTCTACTCCGGTGACAGAACCGCCGGTATATACACGTTCGAGTTGCGTTCGGACGGCATGATTTGGCGAGAAAACGGTTTTAATCTGATTGAGAAATGAGGTGAACGAATACGGCGACATATCTTGACAATAAGCGAAATCTGGACATTAAAGGCACGATTAAGCTCTCCGACGGTACGCAGGTTGCATTGACAAGCGCGAATATCGCGTCGTATTCGTTTTCCGGAAGCGCGGGCGACGTTGGGATCCCTCTTGGTGCAGCAGAAGCGAACGATTACACGCTCGACATCCTGAACGCGAACAAGCAATATACGCCGTCCATGTTTGACGACGCGGAAGTTACGATGTATTGCGGCCTGCGGGACGGCGACAACGCGGCGTGGTCTCCGTTCGGCGTGTGGTATGTGCATTCGTCCTCTGCGTCGGAACAGTCGGTGTTGATCACTCTGTCCGGCTATGACGCACTGGCAAGCCGGTTTGAAGCGAAATTTACGGATACCGCGTCCGGATACCCTACCACAATCGGCGCGTTGGCGCGTACATGCTGTACGGCGGCGAAGATCACGCTGTCCAGCATCGCCTTTGCGAATGCGGCAGTGTCGATTGCCAAAATGCCGAAATGGCCGGATGACGTTACCCTGCGCAATGTTATCGCCTACTGCGCGGCTTGTGCGGGCGGCTTTGCGCGTATGACGCGCGACGGCAAGTTGGAGATTATCTCATACTTTGACGGAGCGACAAAAGCGCTTACGCCCAGCGATTACCTGACCTTTGAAGCGACCGGCGGCGCGGCGTTCGATTTCAACTGCCTGGAAGTCAAGTTTACGGCTGATGATAAAGACTATACGCGTTTCGCGAAAGACGAAACGATAGCAGACAGTCCGACGAACACGATACAGGTTGAGGGCAATCCGCTGTTCACGAAAGCGATTGCGAACTCGCTTGTTACGTCGCTGTCCTCTATGAAGATGGACGCAGGGTCGATTACGTGGCTCGGAGACCCGTCCGTGCGCGTCGGTGATATAATCACGGTTACGACGCTGAAAAACAAAACGTACCGCCTGTTAGCCAATTCAGAGAGCTTCGAGTTTTCGGGCGGGTTAACCGCGACACATACATGCTCGCTCCCGGCAAAGAACACATTGACTTCTTCAGCGTATTCAACGGGCAAGAGCGTTTTTGACCCGAACGGCAATATCAATGTCACGCGTATCGCGGGCTTTGATCAGCGCGTCATCGACGCAACCGTCGGCTACATCGGAGACTTGACCTCTGACACGATCAAGACAGATAAGCTCGTGGCGGCCTTGATTGAAGCCGCGACATTGCGTGCCGGAAGCATCAGCGCGGACGATGTGACGACCGATACATTGACGGCGGCAGCGGCGGAAATTCTCGATGCGACGATACGTAAACTGGAAGCTAAAACGATCACCACGGACGAATTGACGGCGGCGTTCTCAAAGATCATGGCGGCGAACATCGGCTCGATCACGGCGGGCGATATTACAACAAATGACCTTGCCGCCGCACTTGCAAAGGTTGAAGTGTTGATCGCCGGTACTGCGGATTTCGATTTCGCCACAATCCAAAAGCTGATAGCAAACGCGTTAGTCGTTGAACGCGCAACGGAGAGCGACGTCTTTATCAACAACTTGCAGGTTGCGTATGCCCAGATTATCCATGCGACAGTGCAAGATATGATCATCAAGGCGGCGGACGGCAACTACTACAGGCTGGACGTTATCAATGGCAACGTCATTCCCACGCAGGTAACGCCTGCGAGCGCGGAAATCGAAGCGGGAGAGATGAGCGATGGAAAGCGCATCGTCGAAACGAATATCCTTGCGGAGAATCTGTCTGCCACGACGATCAAGGGCAAGTATGCGCTGGTTAACGAAATCACGGCTAACATGATCAATGTAGACGACCTGTTTGCGACGAACGCGTTTATTACAAACCTCCAGACTGCGAACCTCGCGAGCAATTCAAGTCTGAAGATCGCGGTCGGCGCGGCAAACAATGTCAATAAATGGTTTACATTCGATGTTGTGAACGGCTTGACGATACAGCGACCGGAATATACGGACAGCGACGGCATAGTGCATCCCGCCAGCGTGTGGCGCACTTCGACCACGGAGACGGGCTTTCACATCTTGAAGGAAGGGTCTGTTGAGCCTATCGGGAGCTTTGAGAAAGATCAGCTCGTTACGCAGGGCTTGCAGGTTGGCGATATTGTAGTCCGCAAAACGGAAACCGGTGGATGGTACTGGACGGACGCATAAGGAGAGTGTGTAACGCATGGCAATAACTTACAGCTATCAGCAGTATCTATACATGACTGCCGACGGGTATGTCAAGTATAACATTTCCCCTGCACCTGGCACTACCATGTTTCCGGGCGATGTGTTTACGGTGTCCGGCGAGCTATATATGGCGGATTATGCACCTGCGAGCATCACAGTCGAGTTCCGCAATGAGATGTTGACATACCAGACTCTTGTTCGGCCTACGGCGGTGTGCGAAGAATCCATCGTAGTAAACGGCAAGGCTGGTAAGGCTGTGGCATTCGCCGGAAAGTTTACCGTTCCGGACGCGAGCGAGCTGAAGATTATCAATACAAATGCCGACACCGTATCGTTTCCGGCATATATTGCGTTCCTGATTATGGACGTGGATAATGAAGTGTATCATACGTGCGGTCTGGAAGATGCGACGTATACAACGGTTAAGCGCGGTCGGCTTGCGCCGTCCGTATCGAATGTGACGTTTACAGACGACAACGGACATTTGCCCAAGTTTGGGGGATTTATCCAAGGGCGCAGTCGGTTACATATATCCTTTGACGAATCGACTGACCCGCTTGACGCGAATTTGACCATTGCGAAACGCGTGCTGGAACTCGGGACATATGCAGACGATGTATTTACGGTGCTGCACAAATATGAGCTGGAAAGCAACAATGCCGTACTGGGTCTTGTCGATCATGTCGGCACATTATCGTATCGTCTGACGGTGACAGACAGCATGGATCAATCGAACATATCCACGCTTTACCTGTTTAGCAACGGCGCGGTGTCGGGATATAACTGGAGCACGAACGAATTTGCTCGACCGGAGTATACGGGAAGTGCGTCTGGCAGTATAAACACGAACGATATGAATATCAAAATCCCCACCGTCACGGGTGGCACGTCGATTTCTTTTAACGCGCACGTGTGCACAGGCACGGTTGTAGCAATTCCGAAAAACGCAACAATGCTGAAGGTTCGCGCGCGCAAATCGTCCGTAACAACAACCTATTTGAACTTTGGCATGCTCCCGACAAACGCGCCGAACTCATATTCTGTCGCGAACGGCGGTCAGTTGAGCGGCGATAAAGTGCTCACGACAGACATGACGGAGTATACGATGTATCTGTCCGATGAGGTGAAGGCGGCAACGAACCTGAAATGCATTGTCAATGCACGGGCATACATGAAGAAGGGTGTATATGCCGCGAACGCTATTATAGAGCAAGTGTGGTTTGAGTAAGGGAGGGTATGTATGGCTTCGACAACTGTAACGGGCACAATTACAATGTTGGCATACTCCGCGCCGCAAATCACAAGCTTCAAGGCAACACGCTATGTCATGGACGAAACCACTCCCGTAGCAAAGCCCACCGGCGAGAACGTCATGATTACATTGACGGCAAGCATAGCCAGCGTAAACGGCGCAAATGCGTATACCGCCAAGATCGCCTACGGCATTGACGGAGGCGAGAGCACAGCTGTGACAGACGTATTCGCCAGCGGAACGGACGGCGGGACAATCAGCCTGACTAATGACACGAGTATACTGACGGCTGAATTGAGCGCGTCCGAACGCTGGAAGCTGCAACTGATTATCACGGATGAAGTTACCGACCTTACCGCGACGGTGATATACGTTGAAAGAGCGAAGGCGTACTTCTCTGTAACGCCCGAAGGCGTATGCGCTGGTGGATTCCCGGCTTTAGGTTCAACGGCTAAACCGACATTCGAAAGCGTGCGCCCGGCACACTTTTTAGGCGGTATCTTCAACGCTAACGGTACGCAGATTGATTCGGATACTGGATGGATAGACTTGACGCTGGCGGATGACGTGACTGCGCACGATGCGAACTTCGCGGTCACACCGCAGTACCGTAAGATTAGCAATCACGTGTATATTCGCGGGCACGTCTATACAGCCGTGCCGTCAGGCGGCAGAGCGATTGCGACGCTCCCCGAAGGTTTCCGTCCTCCGTCCGGAACCCACTACGACATCGGCGAATGCAGCGGGCAGCGTGTCTCGCGTCTTTACACGGACACAAACGGCAATCTGCGCTGCGAATGGGTCGTGAATATTGCAGGGGCGGCGTACACGTCCGCGTTGTGGATACAGATTGATATGGATTATCTTGTGGATTGACAGGAGGTGTCGACATGGAAGAGGCAAAAACGACGACATTGATCAAGGTCGAATGCACTGATCAGGTGCTGCGCCTGACGCAGACTCCGACCATTGCTTCGGGTGGTGTGAAAGAGGATACAGTCGAGTTCGCGTTTGATAGTCTCTGGGACGGGTTTAATTTGGCGGCTGTATTTTATTGTAGTGAAAAGGAGGTCTACCACGTCGGAATCGTGGACAACCGCTGCATTGTCCCGAGGGAAGTCCTTGCGAATCCGGGATACTTCTATCTCGGCGTAATGGGCGTGAAGGATGGCGTGACCCGCACAACCAACGTCCTGAGCTACCGCGTGGAAGCTGGCGCGATCACGGAGGGCATCGAGCCGCCCGAGCCTACTCCGTCGATCTATGCGCAAATACTGGCATCGGTGCAGTTCACGGAGCAGATCGCGCAGAGCGTGCGGGATGACGCGGACGCGGGAAAGTTCAACGGCCCCAAGGGCGACAAAGGCGACCCGGGCGCTAATGGTGCTCCCGGCAAGGACGGCAGCGATGCAAATGTCACGGCAGAAAATATCCAATCCGCGCTGGGATATGCGCCTGTCAAGGATGTGCAGGTGGCTGGCACGAGTGTGATGACAGACAGCGTGGCGAATGTGCCGATAGCAAACAAAGGGGGCTTAGGTGTATCGTCTGTAGATGATTATTCTATTGGAATAACCGATGCAGGAGTCCTTTTTCTCTACAACTCACGAAATGGTGATATTGATGCTCGATCCGCAAACATTGCTGTGACTCCATATAATCTCGACTACGCCGTCAAAGTCACCATGTGCGACGGCAAAGGAGCGGCGTGGACGGACGTAGAACGGCTTGCGGCGCTCCTGCGGCTGGGATGTACCGTAGGCGATGATGGAATTGTGCGCTGGACTGCGCAGACGGGAGGCTGATCATGAGATACGTTTACGCGACAAAACCTGATTACAATCCTACGACGCACGATTTGTATGAAATCTATCGGTTGGAGGGCGACGTGTTTCATGTCAATTATATGATACATCCAAAGCCAGACGAAGATGGGTACATGCCGACCCTTGATGAGCAACCGGATGGCGCGCCGACACTGCGGGAGCGGTTGGACGTGCTGGAAAACACGACGGATGATATTGTCCTGATGATGGCAGATTTAATCGGAGGAGGTGCATGAGTATGAAGACGTTGAACGCATTGAAACTGCGAATCATGGTGCGGGCATTTCGAATTCGCATTTCGAACGGCGAGCTGTTCGAGGACATTGCGGCGGACTATTCAGCACTGACAACGGATGATCTGGAAGCGATTCGTGCGGCGCTGAATGTGTGATGGAGGTGATGAAGTATGGCAGTAAAGGTAGGCTCCGCAAGAATCGACGAAAACGGCAAGACCCACGGTGGAAAAGCCGGAGACCAGAACGGCAAAGAGGTCAGCACGCAGGCGTGGTATAAGCACAAAAAGGGCTGGCGCGTGCTGCGATGTAAGGACGCGGGCAAGGCGGAGGCAATCGCCCGCGCGATGCAGGCGGCGTGCGATAACGCGAACATCGGCTACGACCAGTACCAGCGGGACACGCTGTACAATCTGGCCAAGACCGTAGATTTTGACCCGGGCAAGGTCAAAACGCCCTGCGAAACGGACTGTTCCGCGCTCGTGCGCGTGTGCTGTGCGTATGCGGGTATCATGGTCGGCAACATGCGAACCACGAACGAAGCGAAAATCCTGCTCGCGTCCGGCGAATTTACGGAACTCAAGGGCGCGAAGTACACCGACCAGAGCGCCTGTCTGCGCCGCGGCGACATCCTCGTCACGCGCACGCAAGGACACACCGTCGTCGTCCTCACGAACGGCGCGAAGGCAGAATCGCCCGCGCCCACGCCCACGCCCGACGAAGAAACGGAAGTCCGCAAAACCCTGAAGCGCGGCATGAAGGGCGAGGACGTGCGCAGGCTCCAGCAGCGCCTGATGGATCTGGGGTACGCCCTCCCCAAGTACGGCGTGGACGGCGATTATGGCAGCGAGACCGCGACAGCCGTCAAGGCGTTTCAACGCGATCGCGGCTTGCAGGTCGACGGCATCGCGGGCGAAGCGACGCTTGCCGCCCTGCACGCCGGTCAGAGCAATACGTATACCGTCACGCTCCACAACGTCCCGGAAGCGGAAGCGATTGCCCTTATTGGCAAGTACGATGGCGAAATCCAAGGCGCACTTGGATAGACTCATCGAGGAAGGAGCGCAAATGGACGAACAGTATATCAGCCAACAGCTCGTGGAATTGCGCGAGTTCGCGTCCGCGAATGCACAGGCGCACGTGGAGTTTGAGCGAAGGCTTGCAGACCTTGAAAATTACCGGGAGTATGAGCGAAAGACGTTGCTTACAATGCAGGACATCAAAAATGACACCCAGAACCTCATAAAGCAGTTCGACAAGCTGGAAAAGAAAATGGATTCGTTGTCTGAACGTGTGGACGCATTGGAACGCGAACCGGCTACGAACTGGAAGAAAATGGGGTTCGAAGTGCTGAAGTACGTCATCCTCGCGGCAGTGGGCGCGACGCTTGGTTATCTGATTAAAGGCGCATAATGCGCGGAAAGGCGGTAAGTATGGACATTAACTTTTTCGACTGGACTTCTCTCGGTACGATTGCGGGCGCGGTTTTCGCGGTCGCGGTAGTCACGCAGATTACGAAGCATATCCCCGGAATCAACAAGCTTCCTACGCAACTGTGGAGCTACCTGCTCGCGGCGTGCGTGCTGTTGCTCTCTCAGGCGTTCACAGACGGCCTTACGGCGGCTTCTGCCGTGCTTTGTATCATTAACGCGGCATTGGTTTCCCTCGCCGCAAACGGCGGCTACGCGGCCATTAAACGCATTCAGAGCGGCGTTGAAGAAAAGCCGCCCGAAGAGTAAACGCATGAACATGTACGACGAGTATCCGCAGTTCGACGGCTTGTCTTCATCCGAAATGTCGCGTCTCATCGTCGAGGCGCGACTATCCCGGACTGACGTACAAATTGCCGCGTCCCGGCTGGTCTGGGGCATGGAGTATGCGGACATTGGCGCGGCGGTAGGTATGGACAGAAGCGCGGTATCGAAGCGTCTGCGCGGGCATATCGTGCCGCGAATCGAGCTTGTCACGCCTTACGATACCGAACACAAAGTCATCTGAATACACTTGATGCGTAAAGCAGTCTCAAATGTCGAGGCTGCTTTTTTCATTTTTGTACGTTTTCCCCGCAAGTATACTTTCTAAGTCGATTTTTCCCATGAACGCCGCATAGATTCCCACGCTCCCGCTTGACAAGTGCGAAAATGGGCACAGAAAGCGAGGTGCGTGCATATGGCGTATGGATTCCCCTATCAATCTCCGACCCCGAACTATTTCAACACAAACTATATGCCCCCATCATTCACAGCACAGTCCCAGCAACCCCAACAGCCACCCGTGCCGCAGACGAATGTCTCATGGATTTACGTCAACGGTGTGCAGGGCGCGAGAGACCATATTGTGCAGCCCGGACAGACCGCATGGATGATGGATAACAACGATCCCATTATCCACGTAAAGGCCGTGGATAACATGGGCAGTGCGACGCTGAAATCATTTCTGCTGACCGAAATTAATGCCGCGCAGCAGACCAAGACGCAGCAGCCTGTGGATATGTCTCAATACGTCACGAAAGCTGACCTGCAAGCAGTTGCGGAGAAGCTCGCGAAATTAGAAGAAGAGATCGGGGGGCTTAATGGATGAATCCGCTGATTAAGATGGCGGCGCGGCAGGCGAACTCGGAGATGCCCATCATGCAGATGGTAGAACAATTCAAGGCATTCAAGCAGCAGTGGACTCCTTCTTCTGCGGATGCGAAGATCAGGGATATGCTTGACAAAGGGCAGATAAACCGGGGGCAGCTCGAACAGGCACAGCAGATGGCGAGTAAATTGAAAAACTTTTTCAAATAACACTGAGATATTCAGCATCTCGGAGCGCTACGGGATGATGAATAAATATAGATTATGAGGTGACTATCTTATGGATAACATGACCCTTTCCGATATTGCGGCTGTCACCAACCGCGATAAGGACAATGGATTTTTCAACGGCGACGGATTTTGGGGCATTATCGTGCTGTTTTTCATCTTCGCGATGTTTGGCGGCGGCGGCATGTTCGGCAATGGCAATCTTCAGGGCGCTCTTACCCGCGGCGAAATGGCCGACAGCTTTAACACCGCCGAAATCCTGCGCAATCAGAACAGCTTGATGCGCGACCAGTTCGGTGTGCAGCGTGATGTTCTGGAAAACCGTTTTGCGGCGCAGAACTGTTGCTGCGAAACGCAGAAGGAAATCCTTCAGTCCAGATATGACGCGGCGCTTCAGGCTCAGGCGACGCAGGCGCAGATGGCAGCATGCTGCTGTGACACGAAAACTGCCATTCACGCCGAAGGGGAGGCCACTCGCGCCCTGATTCAGGATAACGCGATTAAGGCGCTGGAATCCCAGCTCCAGAACATGACGAACGCGTATAACAACACGCAGCTTGCGTACAACATCATCAATACCGTTCGTCCGTTCCCGCAGCCCGCGTACATCACGTGCAGCCCCTATCAGGCCACGAATACCTGCGGCTACACGAACGGATTCTCCAACGGCTGCAACTAATCGACACACAATTCCCGCCGGGTCTGCTTCAGGCTCGGCGGGGCTGTAAAGGGGTGAATTATATGGCATGTGGTAATGGCAGATGCAATCGCGCCGTCGTAACGGCATACAATAATACCGAGCAGGCGTTTGTCGCGGCTGGCACGCAGATTCAGATTTTGGGTAATGTCGCAACCGGTATTGGCTCCGCTGTATCCGCGCAGAACGGCGGCTTCCGCGTCAATACGGGTAACACGTTCCGTTTTTCTTATGACGTGGTTTTCGCGCCCAGCGCCGCCGGCGTCGCGCAGGTGCAGCTTTACAAGGACGGCACGGCGCTCCCGTGCGCCTTTGTACAGGAAACTGTCGCAGAGGGAAGTACGTACACGCTGCACGCGGAAAGCGTGCTCAATGTCGGCACCTGCTGCAATAGTCATCCGATTATTTCGGCACAGATTTCCGGCGTGGCGGGCACGATTTCCCACGTAAACGCGTCGGCGATTGACGTATAAGGCGGTGCAGGTATGGAGCTTATGAACTGGATTATCGACCGTTTGCGCAGCAACATCAGCGAAGCGCAGGGCTATATCATGAAAGCCTATGCAAAGCGTGAGACGAACGCGACTGCGGCGGCATGGTGTCGCGATATGGCGGTCGGGCATTTGTCTTTTAACTCGAACGGTATTGCTCTCGCCAAGAAACTGATGGAGGACTTGCGCACGTCTCCGGATCGGAAAGAGTACAACGAAGGCATGCTCGCCGTGTACGGCGTGGAGATTGCCGACATCAACAAATGCATGGCAGAGGTAAACAACCTTATCTCCGCGTACAAGTAAACGGAAAGCCCGGTCAACGCCGGGCTTTTGCCTTGTCAGTCGTTAAAGTCACTCTCAATCTTTACGTCTTCGAGGTATTTCTTCTGGAGCTGTTTACTATCCGGAAGCTGCATCGTCACTCGGGTATTGTAGTTAATGTCCGTCTGGTCTTTCATGCCGTACAGGTTTTTAGATCGGAAGATATAAGGCACATCCCGAATGCGTCCAGTGAGCACCAGTTCCGCATCCATGGTCTTAACAATGTCTCGGGCGCGTTCGAGGATTTCCTGTGTATGCGGGCCGAGTCCCTGCGATTCACCCGTAAGATATGCGTTGAGCGTCCTTGTGGGTATGCCTGTGGATAAGTACAGGCTTTCGATTGTCGGGATTCGTGCGTTGTCTGCGCACTCCAAAAGGTGGCTCATAAGCCGCTCTTCCAGCTCTTCGTCCGTGGTCACGCGCGGAAGTTGTGAATCGTTGATCAACGCACGCAGACGCTCGGAAAGCACGGATTTCTCTTCTTCGGACAGCCTATTTGCGGCGTTTTTCTTTTTCATTGTAGGCAGGTTTTGACCCTGCCTTTTGTCGGGCGTGCCGTCTTTTTTCAGTTTTACGTCACTCATATACATCACCGCCCTTCTCAAGATAGGTTACGCCGACAGCGTATGCCGCCCATACGTCATGCGAAAAGCCGTAAAACCATCCCGGATTTTTCTTCGTGCCTTTGCCTTTATTGGGCACGTTGGGCGCGAATCTGTCCACAAGCGCCTGACGTATCGTCGCGTCGTTCGCGTGCGTGGAATGGCAAATGCAGAGCTTTTCGGACTGCCTGTAGATAAACGATGGGCGTATGCCCTCATCGATTGCCGTTTGAAAGAACCGGCCAATCCAGACGCATGTATCGAAAACCTCGCGCCCGACCGGCATACCGTAGCTTGCAATCATCTCGATTGCAATCTTCGCGTTTTCTCTGTTGCATTCGCAAAATTGCAGGATTTCGAGGATGATCTTCTGGTTATCTATTTTGTTATAAGCAACCGGGAACATATCGTCCTCACGCATTATAACATATGCGCTTTTGGTTGAGCCGGGGTCAATCGCTAAAAGCATGTGCGCCCTCCTTATTTGTTTTGAAGTGATAACAACTCTTTTAAGTTTGTCGATACTGTGTCGAGTAACTCGAGATGGTGCATCGCACTCAGCATGAGCACATTCCGGCAACTCTCGTAGCTGGTATTATACTCGGCATACGGACATTCATCGCATGGTCTATCGAACGCACAATGTTTCAGTGCGCGTATGGTTTCATGTAGTATGCTTTCCGTTTACTTTCCCTCCATCGTAATCAGTTCGGAGTAGGGCAGTCCTTCCAACATATGGCAATAGTCGTGCCACTCAAACATTTTATGATACCTCCGGGCGTGATACTGGGCGCGTGCGACGGCGTAATTTAATGTTACTGTCGCTCGCAGGTTATATCCGCTCGGCAACAGTTCGATGATTGCTCGCCAATACTTTTTTTCTTTGGTTGTGTTGAACATGACTCTCAGATACTCCAGCTCTTTCAACACAGTCAGAAACAGTTCTTTTGTGCTTGCGCCCACTTCGTCAATTCCTTCGTGGCTGAAATCGTCCGGCACGAAGGATTTGATATGGATGGTATGCATTTTCGAGCACGAATTTCGCACGGTGGCGATCTTGTAAGTATCAAACTCAGCCCACCACACCTGATTGCAGGTAATATCCATGCTGATCCCAATCATCCGCATAAACTTGCCGTGGTCGGTGCCCGCCTTTACCAATGTCTGCATGAGTTTCATGTCGTCTTTGCCGATAATGTACAGCGGTTTATCCGTGCCGTTTTCATACGGCGATGACCACCAGCTATCCGACTTGTCCCATGAGTTTTTCGGCGACCGCATTCCTCTAATAGCCGCTTCAAATCCGTACACATCGACATTATCAATTCTGATCGACATACTTTTTCACCTTTCCCCAACGATTAGTTTTTTGTAACCCGGTTCTGAACGAGTGCAACGTATTCTCTGAATGAGTACACCATTCGAGATTATCAACACGGTTATTTTGCTTGTTTCCGTCTTTATGATTTACGCACGGTAAATTATTGAGATTCGGAATGAACGTCTCCGCAATAACGCGGTGAAAGTTTCGATTCTTTCTGTTTAAGATAGTGTGACGGTAGCCGCAATGATCTACTGCACCGGCCATTAAGTCGCCGTGGCGGTTATAAATATTTCCGCGCGGAGAAGCAAAATAGCCCTTTTCAACAGTTTCAATAATTTCGGATGGATTATCACCGTGGGCGATTACACTTGCTTCAAAAAGTTTGATTTTTGTAATTGCAACAGCTTCCCTTGCTTCTTCTTCGGTCGAATATGTGCCGCACGAAAGGAATTTGCCATGCGTAGAAATGTACGCTTCATACGAATTCGGGTAAACAAAACGAACACCTTTGCCGTTATATAGCCCCCGGATCGCTGCTTCCCATCCGTAGGTTTCAATGTTCTCGATCTTGATCATTGTATCCCTCCACTTGCAACTAACTTGCAACTACCCCATTTTGTTCGTAGGCGGTTGCCTAAACTGCCATTCGAAATTGCTTCCGTTGTTGCATTCTGCGCAATAGCAATTTGCCTTACAGCGAAAGCAATTATAGCCGTTTTCTTCGCAGTCGTTTGGCGAACGCCAGCCGTAATGATCGCACACCGCACAGATTTCGTCCTCTGCCCCTTGCGCGACGATGTAGAGCGCCTTGCGTGCGTCCTCGGCGCGCTTGCGCCAGCGCTCCCCGCTTTCGAGCGTCGGGGCTTCGTCGATTGCGTGACATACGATCTCGTCTATGTATGTCTCCATAACCGCATCTCTGCCGCGCATCAGCACTTCCGTTATGCGCTCTTTCAGCTTCGTTGCATCGATTGGCCGTACTTCCTCGCTCATTCCGCACCTCCCAACTTCGCACCGCAGTTCGGGCAATACCTCGACAAGATAAATCGGTCATGATGATCCGTTTCTGCCTCGTTATGGCATACGCTGCATGACGGGATTCCGCCTTCTTTTTGCCATTCCCCGTGCCTCACCGGTTCAGCGTCTACGACGGGCTGACGGTTGATGCGGTCAATGTGTTCTTGCAACATGGGCTTGTTGTGGTCTGAGGTCTGCGTCATCAGCCATTCGTACTCTTCCAGCAGCGCCTTGCGGCTGATCAGGTCTTCGTTTTGCACGTGCCCGCCCTCCCTTATACTTCGATCGGTTTTCTGCAAACCGGGCAAATCACAAAACTTCTTAATATTTTCACGTCTTTCTTCGGACTTGGCTCCAAAAGTTTATTTATGTCTCTAAAATCATATTCCATAATCGTTTCGCAGTCAGGGCATGTAAGCCTTTTTTGTTCAAGATGCCCGTAGGATATGATCTTCAATCGTCACACCTCCTGTTCCACGCATCAATAACTCTTTCTACGGCTGATTTATAACATGGGTTGATGCTGTTATAATCGCTTGCGCCATCCGTCCGTATTGAGCATGTCGTGCACGTAACGTACACTACGCCGTCAACCCATAGCCTTGCTGATGCCCCACAGAACGGGCAATTCTTCAGCTCGATCATATTCTTCTCTCCATTTTCTGCCGGGGATATACCGCCCCGGCTCGGTGTGCCGCTTACTATTTCTTCCTCTGGAATAGTCGCTCAACCGCAATCTTCACGCCGGTCGCAAGGTTGAACTTGTCATCTGGGCTGCAATGGCTCTTTGCTTGCTTGACTTCGATTCCGTCGATAATCAATCTTGCGGTTGTAGTTTTTTTGTCGTCACACTCGATAGAAATCTTGTACGCGGGGTCTTCTGTTTCTTCGAATGTACACCAATGCGAAATCCATTCATGTGGATCACGTCCGTTTATGTTTACATACCTAAACCCGCTGTCGCCGATCATGACACCGTTAGTCTCTTCGTAAATTTTGCCGACTGTGAAATCGTGAATGCTGCATTTATCTTTATATTCCGTGCAGCGAAACTTCCGGGTTCTTGATTCGCCGCCCAAGAATACAGATGCGGGGACGATCTTGAACCCATCTTTTTCGAATGTACTTTCCCATCCCCATGTAAGCATATTGCCGTTCTTTTTCACACCAATGACGATATTACATCTTTCGCCATCTTTTTTATAGAACAATGGATAATAATCATTGGCATTGCCTCCTCCTTGCCAGAGGATTCCATTCTTTGCGCACAGGTCGAGAAATTCTTTCTCTTGATCATACGATCCAAACGTGACGGCGATTTTCTTGTTAACGAAATCTCGAATATTCAACTTGTTTTTCATACATCTTTCCTCCTCATTTCGTCCACCGTTAACCCCAGCAGCGCCGCCATGTAGGCGGTCGCGTGCGACTTTGTGCCCCAGCTATCCGGGATGCCTACGTGCGGATAATCCTTGTACTCCACAGCGTAGCGCCCGTCCTTGCGCTGGACGATCTTGTACGGATTGCGCATCGGCTTATTTATCATCTTCTGGCACCGTGTACTCGTCAACAAGCTGCTGTACCACCTGCACAGTCGCGTTTTTTGTGCCGTTCAGTGCATTTTCTAAGATGCTCTTTATAGCTACCGTTAGTGTCTTACCTAACATATTTCCGTACAATCTTTTTTCGATCGTATCGCCTGACGTGTTCCACTCGATGATCAGCGTCGCGACGTATCGTCCCTTGATCATGCTTCTTCCTCCTCCGGCGGCTCGGGCAGTGCGTGCTTTTTCGGCATCCACCAATGCACCGTGCGTGGAGTCATGTTTTTCCACCACCATTCATGTTTGTTGCCCTTCAGAAAGCCTTTATACTGTCCGTAGTCCCATGTGTGCACGCCATCGCTTACAACTACCTTCTCGCCGATGATCGGCAACATCTCTTCGACGCTAATCCACGGCGACTTCTCTTTATCCTTGATGATAGCTTCCAGATCTTCGATTTGCTCCAGCGCGTCTCTGGCCAAACCACGATAGCACGTCGAGTAGAGATAATTACATTTGTTGCAATTGTCTTTTACACAGCACTTCAGCGATATTTTGATGCTTTCATTGATTATGTCCATCTCATTTACCTCCGTTGGTAGGGACATTTATGTCCTCACCAGTGGTACAAGGCTTGTCATCACTTATACACCGGTCTAATGCGTCCTTAATTTCTTTAAGCATTCTCATTTCAAAAACCTCCTTTGATATTCCCGGCTCCACTTCTTGATCGCTCCACGCCACGTAAACGCTTGCGGAGCGCAGTAGCCGCACGCGACACACTCCATGTGGTATTTTTTCATGCGCTTCGGCATATCTGTTACCGCGAGTATGTGTGTGTTTTTCCCCGCGCACTGCGGACAGCAGGTGATAACGCGGTCAATGGCGCTCATGGTTATCCCACCTTCCAATCGCTTTCAGGGTTTCGCGAATGCACGTTTCTTCAAGGTCGATGTATCCTACGACGGGGAAAAGTTCGCTATCCCTCAGCGTATCCACGTAATAACATGCACGCCTGAACTTCCATCCGCCGTTTACATTTTCCAGCGAATATCCTCCGACTTTTTTTGCTTCCATCTTCCCGGTTCGCACCGGGAAGCCCATGTAGATGATATATGCTTCGCGCATCCAGAGGTTTCTCAGGATTGTGCCCTTTCTCATTGCTCCCACTCCTTCACGACTGGCTTAATCCCCAGCTTCTCCGCGATCTCGGCAGGGATAGGACGCTCACGGCAACGTTCGCATGACACACTGGCGCAAGAAGTATTCTTGTATTTTTTGCCGTAATTTGCAGGGCACGGCGTGTAAAGCGCATCCGGGAATATCTGTTTCCAGCCCTCTTCCCACGACGGATACACCGGTTTGGGATTCTGTTTTGCCCAGTCCATGATTGCGGTTTCCAACGCCTGCGCGTCAAACGATTTCTCGCTAAAAGTACCCATTTCGCAATTTTCGTTTTCATCGCATAGCGGACAGTGCTGGCAGTAATTGTCGCTATATATCATGCATATCCGTTGCGCCTGCTTCATGACTTCACTGAACTCCATCCTCTTTATCCTCCATTCCCTTTTTCATTGCTTCCTGGATTAATCTCTTTTGCCGCTCAATGTCGACGTTTACAAGCCCAAGCTCGTACATGTTCAGCGCGAACAGCACTACCCAGTACAGACACACCGGTGAGAATAGGCTTTGTGCGATCCCCTGCCGAACTGCCACGCATCCGCTAATTATCGCCAGCAGGACGCGGAATACGATGCTCGTTCTGCGTGTCTTGCAATACTCGTTTACGAAACGAAACCGAACCTGAACATCTACGTCGAACTCAGGCTTGATCGTCTTTTTCTCCAACACTTTCAACCTCCTTCAGAAGCTTTAGCAATGTTTCACGTGTGACAAACTTCTTCTTCCCAACATATTGACCGTATAATTGACAAATACTGTTTGCGCCCGTTTGCGTACATTGTAGCACGCTCTTTAGTTCGGCGGCCTGCATCGGTATCCGTTTCTCTTTTTCCAGCCATGCGATCGCACCGTTATTCAGGCCGGTTATCAGTGCACGCAAGGCGCTCGCCTCCGACGATTTACTGCCCGCTTTGCGTTTTTTTATGTACGTGCTCCGCAGTTTATTCGCGATTTGCTCTCGCTTCTGGATAAACTGTTCGCATTCGCCGGGGCAATCATTTCGCTTGCATTGCAAGCAAAACTCGATCAATGCGGGGTCTTTTTCGGCTTCGCGAATAATCCACGTAATCATAGGCGGAACATCCTTTTCAAGCGTACACGGGTTTCCTGCGTGTAGCGGTTGGCTTCGTCTTCTGCTGTGCAGGTGGGCACAGACAGGGAGTATGCTTTCCGCGCCGCATCGAATGCCGCGTACTCTTCGCAGTTGATGCGGCAATGCGATTTCAGGTTTGCTTTGTCTGCGCATCGTGCGCATGGGAATATCGGCTTATCCACCTACTTCCCACCTCCGTCTTTCTTCGATGTTTTCCGCGGTTCCCGAGACATGAGGTCGACGAAGAACCCGTCGTCAAAGTCGCTGTCTGTCACCTGCCGCTCGGCGAAGTCGTGCTTGCGCGTTTGGACGATCTCGTCTCCCCAGCGCTCTTCGTTGAGCCATCTGGACGGACTCGGAATGTAGCGGCCTCCTTCGTCCGTCCACGCTGTTGATTTACTCTGCGCGACTACGGCAACGACTATGCGCTTGAGCAGCTCGTCGTTCGGCTTAATCTTCTCAAAAGCCTTACGCGCCGCGCCCTTGCCGATCTTGCGCGGATACACGACCCAGAACTGCTCAAAGCGCTCATCAATCGGCGCGGGCTTTTTCTGTGGAATCGCCGCCGCAGGCGGTTCGCAGGTTGGCTCGGCAGCGTCAAGAGAAAGACTTTCCCCCATACCCCCTTTAGAAAGAGAAGTGTACGCGTTATGTATGTTATTATTATATTTATCTTTGTCTATTAGCGTGGGCGCTTCCCCCTTGGGGGATGTCACTACGTTAGTAGTGACAGGGGGTATAATCTTATCTTTATTTTTATTATATTTATTATTATTTCTTGACCGATTCGGCGCTTCTAATTGCTCCGATTCGGCGCTTCTAATTGCTCCGATTCGGCGCTTTTTATTGACTGAATCGGCGCTTTTAATTGCGCCGTTTTGTACGCAATCATTTTTCTGATTCGGCGCATTTAAAAGCGCCAGAATCGCGTTCTCATCGATGCGGAAATAACGCTTTCGCGGTAACCCCTTCGTGACCTGCTCAACAATTCCGCAGTCCTTGAGAGCCTTGAGCGCCGTGCGCTGTCGCTGCGCAGTGAGCGTCGTATTCTCACGCACGTTTTCGATGCTGGAATGGAAGAAGCCGTCTTCAGCTTTCCCGACGCTTGTCCAGTATTCGTATTCGCTCGCCAGCTCGCCCAGCATAATCGCTGCGTCGAAACCGAGTTGTTGCACGAGTCGCTTATTGAGCACGATAAAACCGCGACTGGAAATTAAATTGGTTACGCTTCCCATGCTGTCCCTCCGTCGCAAGCAATTTTGCAGGATTTAACGAGCCGTTCCGTCAAAACGGAAGTTCGTCGGCTTCTTCGTCTGTCACGTCCTGAAGCTCCGTGTTCGCCGCGCCGAGAATCATTTGCCCGGCCTTGGTCGGCGCGTAGTACGTGATCGTGTCCCTCAGTTCACCGCCATCCGGTGCCCATGGTCTGACGTGCAGGATGCAGCACAGCCCGACAAGATCGGCAAGCTCGAAACTGCTGTCCTTTTCGATGCCCAGCGCGTTCGCCATTCTGCCGATTTTCTCCATCGGCCATTCGCCTTTGTCATTGCGGTAAAAACGCTTGAAAATGCACTTTCGCCGATAGGCTTGCTCTACATCGTCACGCACGACGAACTTGCAGTTAATGCATTCAATCTGAGAAGTCTGTGTGTATCCAATTCCGCACTCCTTCAGGATACATTCGTAGTCGCCCTCTCTCATTGTGTTGTTTGTGGGCGTATTTTGATAACTGATGAACGGCATATCTTATCTTTCCTCCCAATATTGCTCATATGTCGGCATTAAGCAGGTGTCCTGCAAGTAGTCGAGAAACTCTCCGATGGTCTCTATTATCGGTCTGCATTCGTCCGGTCTGTACGTCTCCGTGTAGGCGTATTGGCCATCGTAAATCAGGTAATCGAATCGTCTTGCCTCCGGGAACAGCTCGAAGTACATCGGATGCTGTGTGCTGTCAATGTACTTGCCGTACTCGTATCGGCTTACGCGCTTGGTGTCGTAGATGATACCGGCTCGCACGAAGTCGGCTACGCCCACCAGATACAGCGGCTTATTGCGCACGATTACCTTCTTCTCCGCGCGGACTTGCGGAGTACTTCCCGCAACCTTGCGGGCGAAACTCAAGATTACCTTGTCTTCCACGCCCTTACTGACGCGCCCGCCGTGAACTACAATGTCGGTGATCTCGTTCTCGAACTTGATGCCGCGTAACATTGCGTCTGTCTGGGGCTTAGGGACGCGGCGAAGCGTCTGAATAAAGTCCTCCATCGTCCCCGCCGCGTCTGCGTCCGTGGCTCTGCGCCACGACTCAAGAAGGCTGTGCGTTATCCTGTACATATGCGCCCTCCGCCTTGGAGTACCTGAACCCAAGCTCTTTCGCGCGATTGTTCAAGAGCTGTCCAAGCTCTTTTTTGCTCGTTAATGCATGCTCGTATTTTGCAAGTTCGCCGAGCGCGTTATTCAATTTCGCTTCGTCGGTTGCGAGCGCGATCAGTGCGCGTCCGTCCTCCATCGCCTTGTCGTATGCTTTCTTCTGCGGTGCAAAAGATTGCATTTCGATTGCAATGTTGTTACGGGCTTCTGCAAACAGCTTCGTCAAAAAGTCGTTCGGCTGTCCCGGCTTTAGCGTAGGCACGTCGCGAACGCCGCTGATGCCGAAGCAGGATTTGGCGAAATACTCTTCTGTCGGCGAGAAGCCAAGGACACGACGATTGCCAAGCACGTACATGTGCGCTCCAAGGTCTGCCGGAGTCCACACAATATCCTTCGAGCTTCCTTCGCAGGACAGGCGTGTTACGGTTGTTTCGCCTTTTTGCGTCTCCGTGGTGTGAAACACCACGATACAGTTTTTCTTATCTCGCCGAATTTGTGCCGTCAAACGGTCAAATTCGCGTTTGATAACGCCGTACATCGCACGGCTGTCGCGCCCGGATTTCGAATCCTGCGTTTTTGCCCACGGCTGCATAAGCTGTACCAGCGAGCCGCCCGTGTCGATGACAATGCTCTTCGCGTCTTTGTAATCGTCTGACTCCATGTCCGCGAGTAGCTCTTCGTAGCTGTCCACTTCTGACGCGTTGCGCCTGTGCTCTGCTTTTACGCGAGCAATGCCCTTGTCAAGGTCAAAGAGCAGCGGGTCGGGCGCGGACAGCGCGAGCGTGGTGTTGTGCGTTACAATATAATCTTTGGCAACGTACAACGATGATTTATTGTCAACCATGATGCAAGTGCATTCGCATTCTCCGGATGCTTTTATGCTTGCGATTCTTCGTTTGCTGCCAAGAGGTTTCCACCCGGCGGCCTTTCGTTCTAACCAGAACGGGCAAAATACTGTTCGTAGTCGAATTTGGTATTCGGTTGGTTTGCCTTGCTTATCCCGATTATATTCTCGTAGTGTGGCGTAACCCCCAAGCGATCTGACAATTTCAACAACATCATTGGCGAGCTTGACAGATACTGTGTGGAATGTAGCTCTACCACGCCTTGCCGAACCATCGGTGTCCATCAGACCGCGTAACAATTCGAGCCGTTGTTCTGCATCGCCAAACAGATACTCGGACGGGATGCACTTGTCACGCGACAATACGTTTATTCCAAGTCTACGAATTTCTTGTGCGATTGGGTTCCTGTTCTCATTGTGCTTTATGTAAAAACACTGAGTAAAGCGCTTTCTGCTGTTGATGGAGTATCCGTCGGGCAGAAGACCGCTCACTTTTTCTCGAATCGCGTTATCTGTTTCGCAGTTTGAAAAGATTGGTTTCCCATCCGACAAACATCCGTCTCCAAGCAATACACCGAGGATGTAAGGATGAATCAAAAACTGCTTTGTTTCGTATTCGATGGGCTTTGCCGTAGGTATTTCCCATTTAAGAGCAGGCATTCTTCCCGTGGTTACTCGACTCAATGATGACATAGAGATCCCTTTTTGCAGAAGTTGGTTTGTTGTAAGAGTTCTCCATCCGAGTTTGCGACTGTTCCCGCTGGTTGCTTTGACTGTCCAGAGATGTTCAGCGTCGCAAACGATGGATGCACCATCGCTGAATCCAATGGTAAAAACTGGTCTCAGACCCTGAGGATAGACACCAATGACGTTGTGGAGTTTTCCATCTTCGCCGAAGACTTTATCACCAACTGTAACGCCTGAAATAGACTTCCAGCCTTTATCAGTACAGATTGGCGTGTCGTTGCTTACGGCTTTCCCGAGACCGGGCAGGCCGGACAGTACCATGTTAAAGCACTTGTCCGAGAAGTCCATTTGCATGGGTCTTATGATAGCCATCTTTTTATCCCTCCATTTTGATTTGAACGATGATATAGCACAGGATTGCGATCCTGTCGGCCAGCCAGTACACCGGCGCGAATGCGGCGTGTAGGCGCTCGTAGCGCCGTCTGCGCGCGTTTATTTCGCGCATGCTGTTCTTCCTGCATTCCGCGTTCTTGCGGGCGTAGAGCGCTTTGTACGTCTTTGAGGACATACGCCAGAAGTCAACTTCTTTCCGCGCCCGTTTGAGGTCGGCGCTCTCCATGCCATCGGCGATAGCTCGACCCGTGCGGCGGTCGCCGTAGATGACTATCGTCCTTTGCATGCAAGCCGCCTCCTGTCCGGAAAGTACCGCTCGAACTCGACGGGCGCAATGCCCATCGCCCGTGCAATACCATACGCTTCATCCAGCGTGAATGACTTCTCACCGTAAAGCCGCGTGCGCAGCGTAACGGTTGTAACACCGGCGGCACGCGCCATATCCTCCTGCGTCATGTCGAGTACTCGCGCCTTATGGCACAGCGCTTTGCAAACCACGTCTTCCCTTGCCTTCTTCATGGTTTTCCCTCCTACAGGTCGTGTTAGTGCTATTGTTACAATCCCCCTCCGGGAGTCGAACCCGGCATGCGCACCGTCTGCGCGGGGGCGGGATAGGAGACCTTCAATGCATGCGCACAGGTCTCCGGCGGTCGTGGAGGTTGCAGCGGTGAAAGGAGAAGACCGCTTGCAGACGCGCGCCTGCGGTTATACCGCACAGAGCCGCTGGCGGGATTCGAACCCGCAGCCTGCTGATTACGAGACAGCCGCTCTACCGTTGAGCTACGGCGGCAGGATGGGCGTTTCCGCCCATGCTTTGTCAATCCGGTACGGGCACAAACTCGCCGTTTCTCAAGGTGTAAAACACATCCGGAAGGAGGTTTTCTCCGTCGATCAACGCGCTCTTGACGCATATCGGCTTGCGCACCTCATCGTATTCGGCGAGCGTAATCCAGCTTCCGATTTTGGCTTTTATCATGCTTTTTACGCCGATTGCTGATATGACTGCCCCGTCTCCGCTGGAGCCGATCTGCGCCCAGTCTCCGCTGGAGCCGATCTTCGCCCCGTCTCCGCTGGAGCCGATCTGCGCCCCGTTTCCGCTGGAGCCGATCTTCGCCCCGTCTCCGCTGGAGCCGATCTGCGCCCAGTCTCCGCTGGAGCCGATCTTCGCCCCGTCTCCGCTGGAGCCGATCTGCGCCCCGTTTCCGCTGGAGCCGATCTTCGCCCCGTCTCCGCTGGAGCCGACCTTCGCCCCGTATCCGCTGGAGCCGATCTGCGCCCCGTCTCCGCTGGAGCCGATCTTCGCCCAGTCTCCGCTGGAGCCGATCTTCGCCCAGTCTCCGCTGGAGCCGATCTGCGTCCTGTTTCCGCTGGAGCCGATCTGCGCCCTGTTTCCGCTGGAGCCGATCTGCGCCCCGTTTCCGCTGGAGCCGATCTTCGCCCCGTTTCCGCTGGAGCCGATCTGCGTCCTGTCTCCGCTGGAGCCGATCTGCGCCCCGTTTCCGCTGGAGCCGATCTGCGCCCCGTCTCCGCTGGAGCCGATCTTCGCCCCGTTTCCGCTGGAGCCGATCTTCGCCCAGTCTCCGCTGGAGGACGGCTTTGTAGACTCGATTATGCATTGGATTCCAATTTTTAAAAAATCTCGGAAACTGAGTTTGGCACCGATTTTTATCTTTTTTGATGCACGCTTATTGCCGTCGCGAACTACCTTGTCTAACGCTTCTACTTCGGCAATTTCGATTAACTCTCCATTTTCGTCAACTAATGGATAATAGTCCAGGCAATCGAAAGGAGTTTCGCAGAAGTGCATCATGTTTTCGCTACAACACGTTTCTGCTCCGGCCTCCTCAAACGTGCTGTTTTCGGCATATTGCTTCCCGCGACAAATCATCCCTTTGCCGAACGCCTTGAATCCTTTCATGTGTGTTGCCTCCTTTGCTGTTATCCGATGCGCTCCCATGTGAATCTGCCGTAACCGCCGTTGTGCCACTGACCGATGCCGTTAAGCTCTCCGTAGTCGAGCGCGTCCTCGACCGCTTCCCACGTCACCGATGCGGACTTCTCCGACCCCTTGTTGGGTACAAGGGAGATAGACATCTCGATCTGCCACGGCGCGAGCACCTGCTCCGAACTCGTCAGCGCCACGCGGTCGCCCTTCATGGTCTTCGCGCGGAGCGGGCGTTCAAGATCGTCTGCGCAGCTCTTAATCGGGTTGCCGTCCGCGTCCGTCAGGTCGATGATTCGCGGCGCGACGAACACGTATTTGCCGACTTTGGACGAACCCTGCTTGATCTTGTTCTGCGCTTCCAGCGCGGTCACATTGGCCTTGAGCATGCCTTTAACGGCGTAGTCCATCAGCGCGATAGCGCCGGTCTTGGGGTTGCGCATAAAGACAGTCAAGCCCTTATCACGCAGTTCGTTCGCGTCCGCTTCGAACATCGCGGATTCTTCGTCGCGCAGTTCCGGCGCGGGGGCTTTGCTGGCGATAAACGCCGATCTGATCTCGGGGTTCGCGGGCTGAGAGCCGAGGATCGGCTCGATTCCGGTGATGCGGTACTTTCGAGTTTCCATGTTGATCATTGTATTTTCCTCCCTTTTTGATTACCGTTGCGGATATTTGCTGTTCATTACTCCTGCTACGCTGCTAAACCGTTCAGAGCTTTTCCACTGCCAGACTTAACGTTACCGCTGCCGAGCTTAACGACTCCATGCCATTGCGCTGCGGCTCTACGCCGTTGCCCTGCATGTCCTATATTAGCTGTGCCTTTGCGAGATTCCGCAGTACGTGGCGGAACAATGCACTTGCGCCTTGGTACGACGCTTTTCTATTGCTTTGCTTCTCGGGGCTTATCTTTTCTCCACCCGTTCGTTGTTTCGCTTATCCGTACTGTACTGCTGCAATACTGTACTATGCCATTACTTTGATGCGCAGACTATGCCATTGATAGACAAAGCCGTACTACACCGCTGTCACGGTTTGCTTAGCAATGCCCCGCTGTTACGACACTGTGCTGATCATTGCCATCGCTCTGCACGGTCGCACAATGCCAAGCTGTCGCTTACAGCAGGTAGATCATCGCGCACATGCACAGCGCGTAGACCGGCAGGGACAGCGCCCAGCGTGTCGTCAGCGTGCCTTGATTGTACTTGTACGCGACGACCGCGCAGAGCGCCAGACCGGCCAGCAGCATCAGGGTACACAGGATAACCGTCATTGCTTGTCACCTCGCTTGGGTTGGCCGGGCTTGTTCGGCTTGCCGAGCATTCTTGTGTCCCACTCCCGAAGTATTTCATCGAGACCGCGCAGGGCTTTGGCGACAAGGGCGTCTCCGGGGTCTTCCTCTTCTTCCTCTTCGTCATCGACCTCGTCTTCTTCCTCTTCGTCCTCCTCGTCGAGGTCGATGCCGTCTACATCGAACAACGACTTGAAGAGATTGGTAAATTCCTCTGCTTCGCCGTGGATTTCGGTTACCGGGTTCGCGTGAATTTCGATCTTCATGTTTGCCTCCTGATTATTAAGATACCTTTGCAAAACGCATCGAACGGTTGACACCGTGATCGAAATCCCCTATAATTTGGGGTGCCATTCGTGGCGGAAAGGAGCGTGGTCGCACATGACCAAACTTTTGAAGCCGCACGTTCCCGATGGCAACCGTCGATGCTAATGGCTCGCGGAACCGTACCGCGAAAGTGAGACGCGTGTCATAGAAGCGTTGGGGTGCTTTACGCACAGCGCCACCCGAACGAGCCCGACAGAGAAGTCGCAAAAACGCACGGAATCCCAAGTGCTCTTCGTTCTTCGCGCAGAGAAGCGCGGGCGGGCTATGTACCGCAAACAAACGCATGCGATAGGGGCAACGCTGTTGCAGCACGATCGGGTAAACAAATCTCGGAGCCGCCGGACTGCGAACTTGAAAAGCACCCTCACAGTCCGGCGTGTCTTCGCGGGTCGGTTCCGGTTCCACTCAACGGGGATTGGGTTCTTCAGCGACGCAAGAGAAGAGGAGAATTGCGCATGAGAGCAATACCAAAGCGAATCAGAAACAAGTTCATGTCTATAACGATTCGATATTGCAGGTCGCGCGATTCAGCCTTTATCCCTGTCGACGAAGCGGTGTATGCCGATCTTCCGAAGAAATATGACATACAAATCATCATCGCATCGCTGGAATCCGATGGGCTGATCACCAATGTTCTTCGTCCCAACATGAAGGACGCGCAGATGTTTCAGCTCTCTACGGCGGGACGATGCTATTTCGAGGCGCTGAATGACGAACGTTGGGAACGCTTACGAAACAGCATCATTCTGCCGGTGGTCGTGTCCATTATAACCACGGTAATAGGTCTATACCTGATACCGTATCTAATAGGACAAACGCAAGCGTGGTTAGGACGCTCGCCAGCACCGAGCACGGAATCGTCACCAGCAGAAGCAACCGCCATTGACGCGCTGCCAGCCAGTCCGGAATCTCATACAGGGCGTTGAGCATCTTGTCCAGCATTGTCTTGCTCTCCTCTTCGGTCAATACTTGTCCTTTTCCCTCTCAGCGTGTTATAATGGATCTGAAAGGGGGTGATAAGAATGAGTCCGCATGAGAAGGCCATGCTGATTGCCTTGGTTAGGATGCTCGATGAGGAACGAAGCGAAGCTGAAATCGTTAAGAAGTTGGACGCTTACTACGAATCAGCCGTGAAGTACCTCAGCAATCAGGCAAAGCCATCAGAAGCGAAGGTGTTTAAACGCACCTTCTAACCCTCCGCACCGCTCAGGGTCGGCGCTCTGTTCTCGATCAGAGTCTCCGCAATCCTGAGCAGTTTTTTCGACTGCGCGATCGGCGGTTCGCCCATCGCAAGCAGCTCGACGATAATCCGCAGCTTGCGGATGGACAGCTCGTCCAGATCGGCCTTGATGGCCGCTTCCATCGTGTCTATCGTCATTCCTTTGCCTCCTTTTCCGCATTTTGTTTCATCCAGTCCCACATAATCTGAAGCATTAGCGCATTCATCGTCACGCCAATCCGCTCCGACTCTGCTTTTATCCGCTCTTTCAGTTCCTTCGGCGTTCGTATCAGGATTTGCTCAATCATACTGTTCCCCTCCGGTGTATACACGTTGTATTCACCCGTATTGTATCAAAGTGTATTCACTTTGTCAATACCTTGAAAGCAGACAGACTGATAATTTTGTGATAGCATATTGTCAGCACCTGTAAGGGAGTGATTACTATGCCGTCTGCTATCCCGTTGCGCGGCGTTCGCATGCCGGATGACCTGTATCTCAAGCTGCGCAAGATCGCCGAGAAGGAAAACCGTTCTTTCAATCAGGAAGCCGTCTACATCCTCACGCGGTTCGTAGAAGCTTATGAAAAGGAAAACGGTGTTATCGTTGTAGACACTGAAAGCCTTTATCAATAAGCAGCAGGATCAACGCGTTGGCGCTGATTCCCATTTCCTGCGCCTGTCGCCGGAGCCGTTCCATTAGCTCCGACGGCAGGCGCAATGTCGTCTGCTCCCGTCCTGCGCCGGGTGTTTCTATCGCCATTTCTCCACCTCCGTTTCCGTCAGTCT
>ERZ1034992.188-NODE-188-length-40128-cov-19.697876_pt1 | contig 40128 bp, 44 predicted proteins | sample MGYA00520695_ERZ1034992 | MGnify/ENA primary metagenome ERZ1034992 (study PRJEB33766, sample SAMN09781778) | gut metagenome | biome: gut microbiome | host: Homo sapiens | place: Madagascar | study: EMG produced TPA metagenomics assembly of the PRJNA485056 data...
CAGCTAATTTTATAGTTATCAATTTTTTAGTTATACATTTAATTCAAAGTTAAGGTTGTCAAGCACAATCTAAATATTTTTAAAAAATCCTCAATTATTTTTTAAAGCTCCGTTTATATACCACATTCTTGCGTTTTCATCCGGCACAAGTAGAAGTGTTCTAAAATGTGTCCAATTCAGATCGTGAACACATGCGTTCACGATCTGCTTATCTGGAAAAGCAAGATAAAATTTACGAAAATATTGTAATTTTTTTAATAGTATACTCTCTCTTTATTAAACTTGTTTGTCCAAGTTGAACAAACAAGTTTAATAAGTTCCTTTTTCTCTCATAACTTGTTTTAACCTATAGTTATTATCAAAGTATTCTTCAGACTTATTATTAAGCTCTAACAGATTACTAATACACCATTCAGGATCTTGGGTGTGATACGGATAAAAAACTTCATTCATTTGTTTGTGATTAAAAAGTTTCATCACAAAACTCATTGACTGTTCTCTAGTATAGGCAATATATCCATACATATAGCCCATCCAAAACAATGAACTTTTAGAATACTTATTTTTTCCATAGCTTGTATCACCAAATTGTCCCATGATGCTTTTGATTCCTTCGTTTACATCCAAGGGCAATATAGTACTATCATTTTCATCTAGAATATTTACTAAATCAGAATGTAGAAATCTTCTTAAAAAGACAGGACTAGAACAGTTTAAATCTACTGACTTTTCAAACAATTTAGCCTGGTATTCCGCTAGTAAAAATCCATTATAATCAAACTCCCTCATTTTAATACTTCCTCGACATACATCCCAGTTCTATATTCTCTTTGCATAAGCTTTAATTGAGTATCCATTTGAAAACTTAGTTCAGAATTCTTTAATTTACTGTCTTCTTTCTCTAATATACAAAGATAATATCTCTCAATTGATTCTAACTTAGCAATTGCTCTATCACTCTTAAATACATATTCTCGCCCTAGATTAAAAGCCGATAAACAATTCAAGACAGTATCAATATTAATTTCACCATCCGCAAAGCGATTCATTATATGTAAGATCCTATTATTGTTAGCAGGTGCAATAATCACATCAGCTTCCTCAACCTCTTTAACTAATCTTTTAATTAATTCATGATTTTTATATTCATCTATATAGCCTCTATAGAAACAAATACTTAGAACCCACTCTAAGTTACACTTAAATTCTTTTATCCTTAAACCATTCAAAGAATACTTAAAAGAACATACTGAGGAATTATCTATTGTATTTACAGAAGATAAAGCTTGATTATAATTATCTACTAAATAGGAACCATCACCAAAATCATGCTTATCTTTTAAACCACTAAATAAAACATTTTCATATCTTTCTTTAAGCAATTCTTCTTTAATTAAATTAATTCGATATTTCTTTTTATAAAAGAATGAATATAGCTTATCACACACCTCATCCTTAATAACATCACTATTCAATAATTCATCTATTGCCCTACGAGATACCTTTATTTTTTTAGCCAAATCTGAACTATTAATATTCTCGGCCTCCATAAAGAAACTAATATCTTTTGAAATAGTATAATCACAACCAATTCTTTTCATATATCCATTATATTAAAACTTGTTTGTCCAAGTTGAACAAACAAGTTTTAAACCATATATTTACTCTCAATCTTTGTATACACAATCATCATACCGATCACTAGGAACACCACTCCTAATACAATTAATATGACAAGCGGTGAATTCTGTTTAATAAACAACAATGATACACCAATCATCTCAAACAACAATGTAAACGCTAACCATAGATTAGAAACTGCCTTATTGTAGCCTTTAATATCTTTTACTTTAGGTGCATCACCAAAGCTAAACAAGTTAACTGGTATACTACTTCTACGGGTTGTTATTCCTATATACACAAAGACAATTGATATTATTGTCCAAATAATAAATCCCATATTAATTCTTCTTATTCTGGTTAATACCTAAGCTCAAGAAACAGACACTAAGAGATAGCCATACCACAGGAAGAGAATGTTCACTCTTATCCACAAATTGTAATATCGCCACCAAAAAGAATAATAGTGAACTTATATAATACAAATTAAACTTCTTCATAATGCACATCAAGCTTATTATAAGGAATTGACATATCATTATCTCTTAATTCGATTTGAATAATTCTCAATGCCAACCTTCTTAAATCATACATCTCACTTCTTGGACAATAAAACCTTAACTTATAGACAATAGCTGAATCAAGGAAGGCATCAGTACCTAGATACTGAGCATCTTGTACATTATCCATCTCACCAATCTTTTTAATGATAGTATTCAAGACAACATCAACCCTTTCAAAATCTTCTTCATATGCTAAAGGTAAATCAATATCCACCTTAGCTATATCAGACAATTTTGTAATCTCTGAAATATTTCTATTACAAATGCTCAAGACACTATTATCAGCCAAGTTTCTAATCTTAGTAGTCTTCATATTAAAGTTTTCAATCACACCAACTAGGTCATTATACTTAACCGTATCACCAACACTAAAGAAATGATCAGACACAATATGAGCACCCATGATACCGTCTTTTAAAAAGTCCTGTAAAGCTAAACCGACTGCAGCACTGGCAAGACCTAGACCAGCTACTAAAGAAGTTACATTAATACCATTTATTTCTAAAACCATTAAGATAGCACAAGCTATAATAATTGTCTTAACCACCTGAAACGAAACCTTAACAAGCCCATTCATCTGACTATTGTCTTCATGCTTAGTCAAATACTTCTTGTTAATCTTGGTTAAAAACCTTAGAAAAAGAATAGTAAATAAAGCTACAATAATACTCTCAATAAGACTAGACAATGTAATTTTCTCTAAAATATTATTCACTCTTCAATTCCCTCTTAAACAATTGATTAACACCAACATAAGGATCTAAACCCTCATAGACAATCTTAGACAACATACTTGTAATTGGCATCTCAACATTATACTTATCAGCTAATTCAATGGCAGCAGGCAAAGCATTCAAGCCTTCTACTACCATCCCAATCTCCTTCTTAGCTTCTTCAATTGTCTTACCTTCACCCAATAAATGACCAAAACAATTATTACGGCTATGAATACTAGTACAAGTAACAATCAAATCACCAATACCCGCTAAGCCAAAGAAAGTATCATTCTGACAACCCATCTTAGTACCAAGTCTTTTAATCTCTTGTAAACCTCTTGTGATTAAAGCAGCCTTGGCATTATCACCAAAACCTAAGCCATCAGACAAACCTGCAGCTATTGCCATAATATTCTTTAAGGCACCACAAATTTCAATACCCCTAATATCTTCATTAGTATAAACTCTAAAGAAATCAACAGAAAAAGTCTCCTGTACAACCTTAGCAGCCTCTAAATCCTTACTAGCAGCCACAATCGCAGTAGGCATATCTTTAATAACTTCTTCAGCATGAGTAGGACCACTTAAGACAACATACTTTAAAGTATCATTCTTATAAACGTCATCAATAACTTCTGTTAAAGTTAAAAGACTATCCTTTTCCATACCCTTGGCAACATCCACAATATATTGACCATCCTCAACATATTCTTTACTTAAAGTTGCTACCTCACGAATACTAGTAGAAGGTATCGCATAGACAATCATCTCTTTATCTTTAAAAGCTTCCTTTAAATCAGAAGTATAGACAATACTACTAGGAAGTAAAACATCCTTAAAACGCTCATGACGTCTTGTTTCCCTTAACAACTGAGCCTTTGTTTCATTGTGAACATAAACAGTCACCTCAAAACCCTTATTAGCCAATAATCTCGCTAACGAAATACCAAAAGTACCTGCTCCAAGAACGCTTATCTTATTCATTTAAATCTTATGTTCCTTTATATATACTGCCAACACATTTAAATCTGCAGGATTAATACCCGAGATTCTACTTGCCTGACCTAAAGTAAATGGTTTAACTTGATTAAGCTTTTGTCTAGCCTCAAGTCTTAAGTTATCAACCTTACTATAATCAATATTCTGAGGTAACTTCATACCATCCATCTTCAACATCTTATCAGCCTCTTTACGAGCCTTTTGAATATACCCCTCATATCTTATTTCAATTTGAGTATTAAAGACTACCTCATCATCATAAGAATCATTATTTAAAAACTTCAATACTTCTTTGCACTCAACACCAGGTCTTTTCACAAGCTCATAGGCATTAAAAGACTTCATACTATCTTCTTCAAAACCCAAACTATTTAAATACTCACCAATACCAGTTGAATAATCTACCTTACTATTCTTTAAATAAGTAATCAAAGAATTCTTTTGATCAACCTTATCAAGATATCTTTGATATCTCTCTTCACTTATCAAACCATTCTCATGACCATATTTAATTAATCTATTCTCAGCATTATCATGTCTCATCAACAAACGATACTCAGCTCTACTTGTCAATAAACGATATGGTTCATTAGTACCCTTAGTTACTAAATCATCAATCATAACACCAATATAAGCCTCATCTCTTTTCAAGACTAAAGGCTCCTTATTATTTAGTTTTCTAAGGGCATTAATACCCGCCATCATACCTAGACCTGCCGCCTCTTCATAACCTGAAGTACCAAGTATTTGACCGCCAATAAACAAGCCATCAATATCTTTCATTTCTAGAGATGCTTTAACTTGTAAAGGATCAATCGCATCATATTCAATGGCATATGCATACTTGATAATCTTACAATTCTCTAGGCCAATAACTGAATGTACCATTTCTTCTTGTACATCATATGGCATAGAAGTAGAAAAACCCTGTACATATGTTAATTCATTTGTGGCATCTAGTGGTTCTAGGAACAATTGATGTCTTTCTTTATCAGAAAATCTTACAATCTTATCTTCAAAAGATGGACAGTATCTAGGTCCCACACCCTTGACAACACCTGAATACATAGAAGACTTATTTAAGTTAGCTAAGACAATTTTCTTAGTCTTTTCTGTCGTATAAGTTAAGTAACAAGGCATTTGTTCCTCAATCGATCTAACTTCATCTTCTTTTGTATCTTCGCTAAATCTAATAAAACGCTTACTGCCTTCTTCTAGACTAGTCTTAGAAAAATCAATAGAACTAGTTAATACTCTAGCTGGTGTACCTGTTTTTAATCTAAATAATTTAATGCCTAATTTTCTTAAAGATTCACTTAAATTCTTAGTAGTAGGCTCATTATCAGGGCCACCTGGCGTAACAGTAGCACTTACCATTCTACAAGAGTCCATATAAGTACCAGTAGTTAATACTACGATATTAGATTCTAGTATTCCATTTTTTTGAAGTCTAACACCTGTAATCTTCTTATCTTCAGCCAAGACTTCCTCAACAATATCCTCATATAATGTTAAGTTTTCAGTATGCATACAAAGATCTTGCATCATCAAAGAATAAGCATTCTTATCAGATTGCACACGCATGCTCCATACACCTGGCCCCTTAGTAGTATTTAACATCTTAAATTGTAAAGCTGTTAAATCAGCAACTCGTGGCATAACTCCACCTAAAGCATCAACTTCTCTTACTACAATACCCTTGGCAGGACCACCTATAGAAGGGTTACATGGCATGTTGGCAATATGACTAAAAGAAATAGTTACTAAGGCAGTCTTCTTGCCACCATGAGCTAGAGCCATTGCGGCTTCAACACCAGCATGACCTGCACCAACAACAATCGCATCAAACATTTATAGCACCCACAAACCTGTCATATACAAGTTTCATTTCATCATAATGTTTAATAACATCCTTATACTCTTCTTCGCACAAATCCTCATATACTTCCATTAAGGTAATATATAAAGGATATAGACAAAGATCTTGAGCTAAGATAAACAAGCCCTTACAGGCATCCTTAGCTAAAGCATAGTCTTCGTTTTCAAGAAAAGTTCCAATTTCTTCAAAAAACTCATCCTTAAGATAAAACTTAACGATATTCATATATTCATCAAAATCAGGATATTTACTCTTAATAAGATCAACATCCAAACCCAAACTCTTTAAAGTATTTTCCATATATTTAATTCCTTTTTAGAAGTGTTACTTCATTTACTCCATCAGTTTCCATAAACTTACACTTAACATTTTCACTACGGCTTGTAGGCACATTCTTACCAACATAATCGGCTTTAATAGGAATTTCTCTATGTCCTCTATCAACAAGAACAGCCAAAGATATTTTTTTGGGTCTTCCCATTTTAAAGATAGCCTCAATCGCAGCTCTTGTAGTTCTTCCTGTATAAATGACATCATCCACAATGACTACTTCCTTATCAGTAACATCAATATTAGGAAGGACATTATTTACCTTTGGCATGTCTGATAACTTAGATAAGTCATCACGATAGAAAGTAATATCTAGATTTGCCACAGGAACATTGATGTTGTTGTGTTCATTAATCTTTTCTACTATTCTATTCGCCATTGGAACACCTCTTGTCTTAATGCCAATTAAAACAAGATCGTTGATGTCGTCTGCCTTTTCAGTAATTTCAAAAGAAATTCTTGTTAATGCTCTATTCATAGCTATTTCATCTAATAACTGTACACTATTTGCCATAATAAACCTCTGTATCAATCATATCATTTTGTCTAATTTTAGACATTATTATCATAATATTCTTTTGCGTATTGAGCTAGTTTTTTCATGCTTTTACTGCACATACTGTTCTTCTTTTTGCATATATTTTGATGGTTTTATATGCAGATAATATATCTTATAAGCTGATTTAGCATCGATCCATGTCATACATTTGTTAAATTAATAGAAAGCTTAATGGTACAAGTGGTGGTGTTAGCATAATAATTGATACTGATGAGAAAATGATGTTATATTTTACTTAATCTATGAAAAAAAGTGAGATTAAGTAAAATATAATGATGTTTTTAACCTATTTTAATAAGAATATGCGTTATAATTTACTTAATCTAATAAAAAAATAGACATTAAGTAAATTATAAGGAGGATATCATGTTAGTAGGAAGACAAAAAGAACTAGAAATCTTAAATAAAGCAGCTTTAGATGATAAGTCTCATTTTATTGCGATATATGGTAGAAGAAGAATTGGCAAAACATATCTAGTTAGAGAAGCATATAACTATTCTTTTACCTTTTCTCATGCTGGTTTATCAAACGGTAACACAAAAGAACAACTATATGCATTTTTCTCTTCCCTAAAAGATGCTGGGTTAAAAATTAAAAGACAGCCTAAAAATTGGCTTGAGGCATTTGATTATCTAAAAGATTTAATTAAACAATCAACAGAAAAAAAGAAAATAATTTTTTTAGATGAACTATCATGGATGGATACAGCTAGAAGCGATTTGATGATGGCGCTAGAGAGCTTTTGGAATGGTTTTGCGTCTGCAAGAAAAGATGTTGTTTTGATTGTTTGTGCCTCAGCTACATCTTGGATTTTGTCAAAAGTAATTCATAATAAAGGTGGCTTGTATAATAGACTAACAGAGCAAATCCATCTAGAACCATTTGAATTAAATGAATGTTTAAATTATGTTTCTAAAAATAATTTATGTCTAAACAAAGAACAGATATTACAGTTTTATATGATATTCGGTGGTGTTCCTTATTATTGGGATTTTATTAAAAAAGAATATAGTTTAGTACAGAATATAGATAATATGTTATTCAAAAAAGATGCACCCTTAAAAGATGAGTATCAATATTTATATGCATCTATATTTAAAAAACCAGAAACCTATTTAAAAATCATAGAGACTTTGGCTAACAAGAAAATAGGGCTTACAAGAGATGAGATAATCAAGGAAACAGGTATTGGGAATACAGGTGCTTTATCTAATAAATTAGAGGAACTTGAAGTTTGTGGTTTTATTAGAAAATATAATACCCTAGGAAATAAAAGGAAGAATGCTCTTTATCAATTAATAGATCCATATACTCTTTTCTATCATCATTTTTTAAAGAACTATCCAAGTGATGAACACTTTTGGGCTAATCAAATTAATACACCAAAGATTAATACTTGGATGGGTTTAGCTTTTGAAAGATTATGTTTTTCTCACATCAAGCAAATTAAGAGGAAACTAGGTATCGCTTCAGTGCTTACTGAAGTATATTCATGGAAAATAAATGCCGATCTAGATAAGGGTCTTATCGGATCTCAAATCGATATGTTGATTGTAAGAAAAGACCAAGTAATCAATTTATGTGAGATTAAGTATTCTAATTCTCAATATGTAATCGATAAGGAAACGGATTTAAAAATTAAAAACAAGATAAATGATTTTATTAAAGCTTCAAAGACAAAATGTGCAATTATGCCAACTTTGATCACAACCTATGGTCTTGTTGAGAATTCTTATTCATCAATCATTAATTATGTTGTAAGTATGGAAGATTTATTTGATTAAAACACTTTTACTGCATATACTATTCTTCTTTCTGCATATACTTTGATGGTTTTATATGCAGAAAACACCTACTTATATGCACATAATCATATGATAATTTAAAATAGTATAATTATTCTATTAATAGGAGGCCATTTTATGAACGAAAATATCATCAAAAGAAATGAATTATTAGCAGCTAGTGTCATCAAAGAATTAGAAACTAGAAACATTAAAGGATATTATGCTAAGGATAAAGAAGAAGCTTTGAAACTTGCTTTAGAATTAATGCCAAAGGGTTCTAGTGTTACCATGGGTGGTTGTCAAAGTGCTATTGATATTGGTCTTGTTGATGTGATTAATAATAGTAATGATTATAACTATATTGATAGAAGTAAGTTAGATAGAAGAGAAGCTCTATTAAAAGGATATGATGCGGATATCTTCTTATCTAGTGTTAACGCAATGAGTCAAGATGGAATCTTGGTAAATATTGATGGTAATTCTAATAGAGTATCTTATATTTGCCAAGGACCTAAGAAAGTAATCTTTATCGTAGGTATTAATAAAGTATGTCCTGATCTAGATACTGCAATGAAAAGAGCTAGAAATGTAGCAGCTACTACTAATGCTCAAAGATTTGATATTAATACGCCATGTAAGAAAACTGGTAAATGTTTTGATTGTAGATCAATGGATACTATCTGTTGTCAATTCTTGATAACTAGATTCTCTCGTCATACAGATAGAATGCATCTTATTCTAGTTAATGATGAGTTAGGATTCTAGGAGGTATAGATGACAAAAATTGTTTTATATCATGGTAGTCCTAATAAAGCCTTTACTCCTATATATGGATATGGTGAAGATAGGCATGACTACGGAAGAGGTTTTTATCTAACTGAAAATTTAGAGTTGGCAAAAGAATGGTCGGTATCTAGACCCAATGAAAATAATGCGTGGGTTCATAAATACGAACTAGATAAAACCGATTTAAAAGTATTAGACTTCACTGAATACAACGTTCTAAGTTGGCTAGCTGAATTGATGAAGCACAGAGATGCTGATGATTCCAAAAGATATAAGGTATTATCTAAAGAATTCATTAATAAGTATGGGATTGACACTAGTGAATACGATGTCATTAAAGGTTGGAGAGCAAATGCTTCTTATTTCTATATCACAAAAGAATTCGTGCGTGACAGCGTAGATTTAGATATCCTAGAAGATTTATTGTCTCTTGGCGATTTAGGTATTCAATATTGTCTTAAATCACAAAAAGCATTTGATAACCTAAAAGAATTAGAAAAAGATTTAATTGCAGTAGACTTTAAAGAATTTAATGAAAAGTATAATAAAAGAGATATTAACGCAAGAAAGAATATGAGAGATCTTATTGACTCCGATAAGAATGAAGTCAAGAATGTATTTAGTAGATTGTTGGAAAGGTAACTTATGGAAGCATACGCAAAAGAATATTTATCAGATGTTGTAGAAAACCAAGGAAAGCTTTTCGATTTGGTTTCACAGGACTTTCCAAACAAAGACAGTTCCGATTTCATCAATAAATACATGCACAGTAAAACAAGACAATATATTGATGAAGGACAAGCGTATGTTAATACCATGAACGCTATGGAGCTTTGGGATTTCTTTTGTAAAGAAGATAATTACACCTTAACAGACGGACAAACATTAGAAGGATTTATGCCAAATTGGATAGGACAGTTCTACGCTTATTACCAATGGTATTACAACATTCCAAGTTGTGAAGTAATCAACAAAGTCCCTTTATCTTTTCTTATCAAAGCTTATCCTGGTCTTCATGATTTGGATTTAGATTTAGCGGTTAAAAAAGTAGGATTTATAAAATGAATGAAATAATTTGTTTCCATCAAACATACGAAGAAAATGGATACCTTAGTAATTGGTACGAAAGTCCTTTTACTATTGAAGGTATAAGTTTTAATTCAGTGGAACAATATATGATGTATAAGAAAGCTATTACTTTCAAAAACTTAGACATAGCTAAAGAAATACTAAACGCCAAAGACCCAGCTACCATTAAAGAATTAGGAAGATTAGTAACAAACTACGATGATAAATTATGGAACGGTGTTAGACAAATAATAGTTTATGAAGGGTTATATCAAAAATTTTCTCAAAATGGAGAATTAAGATATCTATTAAAGAATACTAAAGATTCTATTTTAGCTGAATGTGCAGTTAATGACTTAATATGGGGAATTGGTTTATCAATGACAGATCCCAATAGGTTCAATCCTAATAAATGGAAAGGCAAGAATCTATTAGGCTATACTCTAATGATGGTTAGAGATAATATTTAATTGCATCTTCTTCTAGTAAAAACAACTTTTTTTGAGTCTTTCTTAACAAGTTCCTATTAATCAGTTCTTAACACTTCTATAAATCTATGCTAAAAAAATAAATTGATAGTAAGATCATCAATAATAATAGCATTATACAGTTTTTAAGTTTTTCCTCTATATGGCCATATGTATCTTTCATCACACTAATAAGCTACTCCGCATACAAATTATCCGAGACATCTAGACTGTCAAAATCTGACTTATGAACTAATAGGGCAACACCATAATAATGTTCTAGATAATTCCATTAATATCCACAACATCAATAAAAGCCAGTAGTGTGGATAATTTTAATACAATTCGTGCTGTTACATTGTTTGTATCATCATCTTGAATAACAACCATCTTCTCGTTGTTGCTAGCAAATCGAAGATTAAACTTTCCGTGTGCAAAGCCATTTCGAATTCTGTAAAATAATTTAAGATATTTATTTGATTCTGATGTTTTTCCTATAACTGCGCGTTCAGTATCAATGTCAGCTAACAATCCATCTTGTAAATTATGATTTATAAATTGTGTTGCCAGATCGTCTTCTTTTGTAAAAATAAAATTTGATTTTCTATTCAAACATAATTCTGTTGTCAACGCATTTCCAAGAGCTGTATTTTTCACATTTTCACTTGGCCAACCATAGTCAGTAAAGGTTCGTTTCTTTGCACTCTGTTTTCCACACAATGAATATGTTACATAAAAGGAATAGATTCGATAATATTCTTGCTCAGATAAACTATACTCATCGTATAAAATTCCAAGTATTGAATCTGCAATTATATATTTATAAGTTTGTTTTTTCTCAGCCATATAAACCCCATTCTATATTTACAAGCATTGAGGGTTCTATAAGAACCCTCAAAATACTTTATAAATTATTTTCTCCAATCCTTATCTTCGTACGGTGTGTCCTCAACACCTTCAGCCTGAAGATTTGCAACCATACGATCCAACTTGCCCTTCCACATATTCTTAAACCAGTTTGTATCGCCAAACCATTTAACCAATGTTGGACTAATAGCATAATATGTATAGATAAATGCTCTGCCATACCAAGTAGATGCAAGTGTATCATCTCTATAACGTCTTAGTGTCCAAACTTGATGACAATCATAAGAACCATACACTGCTGTTGCTACATAACAGCCACCTTTTGGCTCTTCAATAGTTTCTATCTCAAAAGAAGAATCCATTTCATGAATTTTTTGCCCAACTTCCGTAGCTTTTTGCCAGTTTTCGATTCTAAGTTCTTTGTTGAAGATATTTTTGCTTTCGGCCAAATACTTTCTCTGTTCATAAATTATTTTCCAGTAGATAATTTGATCATCGACCTTGATAATGTTTTCTAAACTTTCAATAAATGATAATGCTATTTTGCCAAACAAGTATTTTACAGAACGGCGCCTCGTTCCCTGAGCAGGGAAATACCCCTTGTCATCAGCAAGTTCCTCTCCACTTCTATTATAGTAAGTTTTATACATTACAAATAAATCTGCGTTCATTTGGATAATTAATTTTTGATTCTCTTCAGACTTTTCAACATCGTAGTTATCATCAATAACTGAAATGCTGTTACAGAATACTTCACAATTAAGTCCTCGTTTGAAAAAGTCACTACTTGATAGAGTCAGACGAGCCTTAGCATACGCACTATTGAAAATTGCTTCAATATTAGAAGAGTCATTCTGTTCGACCATATTGTAGTATTTTTCTGTTTCCTCCCAGTCTTCCTTTTCCTTTGCACGTCGAGCGTTGGCTAGATACTTCTCTACAAATGCAGTGTTGTCAACTTTAACCGTACCCTGAACATCCACAGTTCCTTCAATCATCATACGTTTTGCTTCTTCAATAGAGTATTTGCATCCACAAGTCTGGCAAACAAAAACACCTCCATCCTTGACAAGATCTGTGCCTCCGCACATTTCACAAGTCAGTTGTTTCATTTCTTTTTCTCCCTCTCTTTTCTCTTTTATAATTCAACATGATGATCTTTCTGTCTTGAATCAACATGTTTTGCGTGATCCTTTGCAATTATTGTGGAATGGATCAAGAACCACATTACAACCATAAGAACAACATTCAAAATCAAAGTTGTTTTGAATGATATTTCATCTACCAATAACCCAACAATAACACAAAGTAATGTTTGGATTATGAGATAGACAATAGAAATTGTCATTGCCGACGAATTGTAAAATGCATCAGCTGGCATTTTTGTATTTCTAAATAGTTTTATCCACAATATCAATACAGCAATGTAAGCTATTGCATCAAACACTAGCGTTCCAAAAATATTACTAGAATAATGTGTTGGAATAATTAGTGTCAAAAATACAGATAAGGCAAATGCTATCGCCCATATTAGGATTCTATTTTTTCTATTCTTGCTCAAAAATCATCCCTCCCTCTTTGTTCCACACTTTGGACAGAACTTTCCAGGACGTTCAAAAACATATCCACATTTACTACAACAATTTGCTTTAGGTACTGGATGGCCGCATTCATCACAGAATGACGAACCAGGAATTATCTTCGCTCCACATTCTTCACAAAACTTTTCTTCTTGTTGTGAAGGGTTGTTTTGAACACCATTAAATGCATCAGTAAACATTCCGCCTACTGTACTTCCAACAACACCACCTACACCAGCCATCATTCCAAGTCCAATTCCAGCACTACTGAAATTACCAGCACCTTCATTTTGTGCAAGATGTTCTGCGACATCAAAACCTCGTTCTTGTTGATAGGTATATCCTTCAATGCTTCGTTTCTGAGCCAATCCTTGAGATTCAATAACCATCTTTTGAGCCTCAGTCTGTTGATCAATAACACCTACTTGTTGTCTAATCTTTGCCTCAGCTATATCAGCATATTGTCTGAAATATATATCTTTGAATTTTTCATATTGCTTATCACCTTCCGGTTTAATAATTCTAGTGACAAAAAATCTTTCAAGCGCAATACCATATTCCAAAAAATCAGGAATTAGTTTTTCCTTCAATGCATCTGAGAATTCATTTAGATGTTCATCAACCTCAAATATATTAATCTTACTATTCTTGAATGTTTGAGCAATATAGGTCTTAACCCTTGTCATCAAGAATGATCTAAAATAGCTAACTAAAGTACTCCTGTCCAATTCTTTTTCGGTGCCAACCAATTTAATTAAAAGTTTCTTAGAATCTTCAACTCGAAGGCTCATTTCACCACCTGCGCCAACCGAAATAGGAAACCCGTAGCTTGGTTCCATAAACTGAACTTTACTATCAGTACCCCACTGAATAGCCATTTGTTCAACTTTATTAATAAAATATACTTCACTATGAAAAGCAGACACTCCACCTGTAGGAATATTAATTACATGTCTTAAAAGCGGAATATTCTGAGTTTCAAGTGTATATCTACCAGAGCCAAAAAGATCTAACGGTTGCCCATTCAGAAAGAATATCGCCTCCTGGGATTCATGAACAATCAACTGAGAATTCGTATTAAAGTCTTCAGCTGGGTGTTTCCAAACAAAAGTACTATTATCACCTTCATACTTTATAACCTGTTGAATAGGCATATTATCTTTCCTCCTTCGGATTTTTTGAAGTTCACATGTTCTCGAGTTACAATTCAGTCATTACTTTGACGAGGAATATTATGACAATCGCGCAATCACAACTAAATTTAACTAAGTTATAGTTATCATATCTTTTAAAAATACCTAAAACAATTAGCTGGCTGCATAGTATTAAAAAAGAACCGCTCATATTAGAACAGTTCTCAATCTTAATATTATTCAAATATAGATTCTGAAGTATCAACTGGATACTTGATTAGATTATCAATATCCACATCATTATTCTTAAAAGTAGTGCCATCAAAATATACTGTATCACCAAGTGGAAGATTCATAATTTGAATACCAACCTTATTGCCATCAAACACACAATCAGGAATAACATTACTGAAATAACGATAACTAGTAGTATCAAACTTATAACCAATCTTATTATTAATAAAATTAGTATTCGACATAACAATCATGCCATTGTCTTTTACTGAAGCACCAACATCATAGCCAGTAAATGAACAATTCCAAATATTAGTAGACGCATTAGCTACTAAACCTTCACCACCATCTCCAATAAAATCAATACTATCTATTCTTACTACATCTGGTTCACTACTATTAACGATAATACTTCCATTTAATGAAGTTTTACTTTCACCATCATAATAACCATATAAGTTTACAGCACGATTCTCTAATACGATATCACCAGTATAATTTACTGCTGGCAAATAGATATCAACAGTTGTTTCCATTGGAACTTCTTCATCAATTTGTTTTAACAATTCATTAATATCTTCTACCGTATCCAATTTCGCATTATCTGTTGAATACACCTCACGAGGTAGTTCAGTTACTTTTAATGTTTGTCTAACACGAACAGTATCACCATTCTTCATATTCAAAGTCCAGATAATATCATTAGTACCACAATCACTAGGGAAATAAATACCAGCCTCCAACATCGCCGGACTATTCTCTTTATTATTAACTGGCTCATTTATTGTGAACACATTATTTTCATCCGGAGAAACATCCAAAGTATAACTCTTCACCTTAGACATAAAAGTATCCACATCAGCATACTTTCCATCCTTATAAACACCAAGCTCCACTATCACTCCTGATCCTTCACCCTGTGTTAAAGATAGAGTCCTTAATTCTTCGCCCTTTTGCTCATCCAATTCCCAAGCCTTTGTTGTTGTAATGATATAGTAATCATCATAAGTAAGAGAAGCTAGACCCTCATGAATCTTAGGACGATGTGGCAAGAAGATTAAAGCCAACACAATCAAAACAAGTCCAACAATTACAGCCTTCTTACGCCATAATACAGGCTTCTTAGCTTCTTCTTTATCAATTATGCTAGTAGCACAATTATGACAAAAAGAAGCATCATCAGGTAGTTCACAACCACAGTTTTTACAAATTTTACTCATATATCCCTTTCTATAGTGCCTCCATCAAATAAAGAACACTCTTATACCTTTTCCTTGGATTAACCATCGTACACTTTTGCACAATATGACCAAGTTTACCACTAGCTAATTCAATAGATGGATGCTTACCAGTCAACATAATGTTCAATAAGACACCAAGCGAATAAATATCAGCCCTTACATCACTTTGAGCTATACCATACTGCTCAGGAGCCGCATATCCAGTTGTACCTAAAACCTGAGTATCTTGACTTAATTCATCCTTATAAATCCTAGAAGCATCAAAATCAATCAAAACAGCCCTATCACCATCCATAATCACATTCTCAGGTTTAACATCCCTATGTACTGCATCCATTGAATGTAAACAATATAGGGCATTACATATTTGTCTAGTAATATTTGAAGCTTGACTATTAGACAAAGAAGACATTTCCAAAATATAATCCAAAGAATCACCCTGAATATACTCCTCTAATACAGCTACCATACCACCACAGATACCAACCTCTAATATCTTAGGTAAATTAGGACAAGAGATAGTTAATAGTTTCTTATAAACCTCTCCATTTCCCTGATAATGACGAAAAATAAAACGTGTTCCACTTTGTTTATGTCTAACAAGTAAAACACAGCCTCTATCGCTCTCTTTAATTGTCTTGACCCTATCATAGTCTTTATTGATGCTTGCTAATAGATATTGATAAATAATAATCACACTCCCCATACTATGCAATCCGCATATTGAAATCGCTTGCAAAAGTTAATACCTGTTTTTAGAACTTTTCCGTAAAATATGGTGAGAAAAGGATAATTTATAGTCTATAATTCATTATCTTTTCATATTGACTTTGAGACATCATCGCATTTGTTAGTGGTAATTTTGTAAGTTCCTTTAACTTAACGATGAAGTCTTTTTTTGTTGCCATGTTAATATACTTGTTACCTATCTTAACTAGTTTGAATTCTCTAATGAAGTTGAATATATCTTGAGCAGAATCTTCATCTTGTAATTCATATATTTGAAGTAATCTTGTTAAAAGTACAGATAAGTAACACATTAAGAAATGACCATGTAAGGAATCCTCAGTTTTCATAAAGGCAGGGCGAGCATCTAATTCTGATTTTAGTATTCTAAAAGTTTCTTCTATTCTCCATAGGTTATGGTATATCTTATAGACTTCTTCTTTTTTCATTTTAGTCTCTGATGTTACAAGCAGATTGTAACCACAAATTTTTTTATCTTCATCAATCTTTTTCTGATTGATTTCAGTCGTTGCCTTAGAGCCATCTTTACCTTTAAAGTTTACATACTTAGAACATTCACCATATTCATCTTTTTTTGCCTTTGATGCACAAAGTTCATAAGCTTTGTTTTCTAGCTTCTCTATTTCTAATCTTTGTTTCCTTGCCAAAGATGGGTTATATGTAACCACTCTTTTTTCTTTTACTTCAAAGCTGATTCTTTTGCCTTCTTCATCTATAAATGAATAAGGGAAGTAGTCAATACACTCTTTTATTTTATATAGGACTTCACCACTTGAATCTTTTATAGTTTCATAGTCATTATCTAAAAAGATCCATGTCTTCTCTTTTTCAGGAAGGGTCTTACATGATTTAGAAAAGATATATCCATCTTCATTGGTTCTAGCTTCAAAAATATTAAAGGCACAGTTTAATCCTTTATCAGCTACTTGTATTACTTTTCCTTTTATTTCATTTTGTTCTTTTAAATCTTTAATAGTTTCTCTAATCTTTGGTTTTTCTGATTGATTACCAGGAAAAAGCTTTAAACCTATAGGAATTTGATTACCATCTAGTAATAAACCCATTCCTAATAATGGTTCTTTTCTATTTTCCTTACTTGGTCCTTTCATTCTAAATTCATCTTCTTTATCTATTTCAAAATAGAAGTTGGTACAGTCAAAATAACTAGCACTTGTATTAAGTGTATATTTTTCTTTAACTTGTTTTGTAAAGATCTCAACAATACGTTCATAGTTTTTTCCAAAATAAGTAACGCCAGCTAAAAGCTGATCATATGAAAATGAGTACTCTTTCTCTAAATAGGGGATTACTTCTATAAAGGTCTTATATTTACTACATGGCTTGATACATCTTGAATAGACAAGAGAACATAACACATCATATAAATCAAATTGAAAATTAGTCACTAACTTATAAACATCAATAATTGGCTTAATCTCTAGTTTCTCTAAGATTGCCTTAATATAGAAATGACCTGCAAACTTAAATGGAGCAGTTTCTGATATTTCAATGACGTTACTTTGGTTTTTCTCATAATTAAGTCTAGCTACTTCTTCTTCTAGATATTTGACAGGATCTTCAATGCCATCTTTAATTAATGATTCACCAGTGCCATATGACTTATATGTCTCATGTACTGTATGACCTCTTTGTCCATCATAAAAGCTATTAACAATTGATAAATAACACTTATTATTTTTAGTACATTTCTTTAAAAAATAAGCCATAATATTCTCCTTACAAAAGTACTCACCATTCTCACCATATTTATTATACCATAAAAAATTTTTGTCAAATAGTCAAAAACATTATAAAGTAGGCGATAGATTTAATTTCTACCGCCCCTTCTCAAACCATACGTGCCCTGCTAAGGCATACGGCTTCCCAATGTGAATTATTTGAATAGACTGAATGTTGTAAATTGTATATTACTTAGCGTATGCGAATTTGAAGAACCTATCTTTTGTAGTTGTATAGGTTCTTTTATTTCTTGCTTTTTGTTTTGTGAGAAAGTCGTCAATTGAAAGATTTGGGGAAAGAATTAAGCACTTTAGATATTCACCTGTGACAAGGCCCATATCTTTTATAAAGAACTCATTACCATATTTAACAGTTAAGAGTTTTCCTTGTACTTGGCCACCACGTTTCTTTCCTCTACACGAGAAGCTTACACGTAGTCTTTGCCTTACGTACCCATCTAGTACTCCTGCATTTAAGGCAGGGATACCATGCATAGTTCTACCCATCTCTTTAAGTATTGGTTCTAATTCCTTTTTAATTTCAAAGGGTATTAGAAAGTAGTTGAACTTTCCTCTAAGTATTGGATTTAAGATTTCTTTCCATTTCTCAAACGAGTATGTCCAACTCTTCTTTGTTTTAGCCTTAATATCGGTTTTGAATTTCTTCAACGATTTAATAGAAGGACCGAATGTGTAATATATTCTATCCCCGCTTTTGTTTAATCTTAGGTGATTAAACGTAAAGCCTAAGAAGTCGAAGTCTTTGTCATGGAAGTCGATATCATCGCTTTTGTCTTCAGCTAGTTCTAATCCAAGTTTCTCTAAAGTATCGTGCACCAAAACTTTAGCTTTTTCTAATTCTTCTTTAGATTTGCACATAACTATTGAGTCATCCGCATATCTTACAAACTCTAGATTTTCCTTAGCTAATTCCCAATCAAGTTCATTAAGATAAACGTTTGCCAACAATGGCGAAATAACTCCACCCTGTTGTGCGCCGCTTACTGTCTCATACCTAATTTCATCTTCCATATAACCTGCTTTTAAGGTTTTCCATATGATATCTAGTACTGTACCATCGGATACATACTTATTAATAACCTTCATAAGTTTCTTATGGGGTATATTGTCAAAGTAGCCTTTTATATCAAAGTCATAGATATAAAGATATCCACTCTCAAGTCTTGATACAACTTTCTTAATGGCTAACTTAACGTCTCTTTGAGGTCTAAAACCACAAGAGTTTTCATGGAATACCTTTTCTTCAAAGAACGGTTCAAGCTTCATTACTAAGGCTTGTTGAACAATTCTATCCTTAATTGTTGGGATACCAAGTGGTCTTAGTTTCCCATTTTTCTTAGGTATATACTTTCTTCTTACAGGTGAGGGTTTATAAGTTTTAGTTTTAAGTTCATTTAAGATTACTTCGATGTTTTCATCTAAGTGTTCTTCAAACTTTTTGATACTTACTTTATCAACACCTGCGCACCCATTGTTCTTCTTTACTCTTTTAAAAGATTCTAAAAGAACATCTTTGTGTAGGATTTGTCCGTACACACTAAATAATTTGAATTTTAATGGTTCATTCATAGCGTCTATTCTTATCTCCTTTCTTCTAATATGCAATATCTTCTAAGGTTAATATCGATTGTTTATCAATATTCTTAGATTTAACACTTACATATCGACACTTACTCAAAGCTCACAAGGTGCCACCGCTTCGCTCCATCATATTTCTATGACTTCTTAACTACTATCAGTGACTCTGACTTCTTCGCACACTATTCATCATTTCGCTACGCTTATAGATGATAGTCCATTAAATACGAAGACCTCACAGGATTATCTATGCCTTCCCTTGAACTCATGCCTCCTGCTTACACACTTAGTACTATCAGATATCGACATAGTCTTTGATATCTAATCATAGGACTTCTGTACTTTTATGCTACATCGTCAATACTAAACGCCACTACGCATTGATATATTGGCGCCTGAGTTCTTGCGTAACTCCCTTCATACACCACCTCACGATGATGCACTGAGTCTAACTTACTACTCGGCTATGTCCTTAGTAGATAGGTATTTCACCCTATTGGGAATGTTTTACTTCCATGCCTTTGTATATAGTGATACTAATATCTTTTATACATAGACATATAGAATAAAACAGTTAGTATTATCTAGTGACAATACTAACTATAAGCACGACTGCCTGTCGTACAAAAAAGTATAGATTTTATCTATACTTTAGAGATTTCGGTTAGCTTGCTGATTCTAAAGATTTATGGTGAGAAAGTCTAAAAACGGGAGTTTCTTATAAACCTCTCCATTTCCCTGATAATGACGAAAAATAAAACGTGTTCCACTTTGTTTATGTCTAACAAGTAAAACACAGCCTCTATCGCTCTCTTTAATTGTCTTGACCCTATCATAGTCTTTATTGATGCTTGCTAATAGATATTGATAAATAATAATCACACTCCCCATACTATGCAATCCGCATATTGAAATCGCTTGCAAAAGTTAATATCATTTTAATGTTAAAAGGCAGTGCTTGTAAAGGTAGATAATATATGAAAAACACTAATAATCTAAAAGAAGACTTAATGGAAACAACAGACTTTGATCGTTTCTTAAAAGATAATGAAGAAAACTTTAATAATGAAAATGTAAGCGAACTTATATACGATCTTTTTAAACAGAAAAAGATGTCTAAAGCATCTCTTGCGAAAAGTGCAGGAATGAGTGAAGTATATCTACATCAAATCTTTGCTGGAAATAGAAAACCTTCTCGTGACCGTCTAATTTGTTTATGTATTGGATTAAAAGCTACATTAGATGAAACCCAAGAACTTCTTAAACATTGTGGCTTTGCCAAACTATATCCAAGAGATAGAAGAGACGCAATCATCTTCTATGGCGTTGTAAATAATATAGACTTATTTAAAATAAACGATAAGTTATTTACTGAAGGTGAAGCAACCCTATGTTAATGAAAAGACTGCTAATCTTCAATTAATTCATGCTCAGAAAAATGAGCCCTACCTTCTCTTATATCCCTGATAATATCTTCCAAATAATCATCATCGCTTAATTCAAAAGGAATGTGTCCTTCTCTTGCCACCCTCTTGGCAAAAACATTAAAGGTCTCAGACATAGAAAGACCTATCTCCAAACATACAGTTTCCATTTCATTCTTGATTTTTTCATCTAGTTTAATATTAATATTCACTTCGTTTTTCATATCTACGTTATAAATTAAAAGAGAAGCGACATTACATCACTTCTCATTGAATATATCAAGCAAATAGCCATAACCCTCTTGTTCCATCTTGGCATAAGGAATAAAGCGAAGGGCAGCACTATTAATACAGTACCTAGTACCATTTGGAGATTCAGGATCACCCTCAAACACATGACCTAGATGACTATCGCCTGATCTACTTCTAACTTCCACTCTTCTCATACCATAACTATTATCTTCTTTCTTAATAATAGAAGGTTCCTCAATAGGCTTAGAGAAGGCTGGCCAACCACATCCACTCTCAAACTTATCACTAGATGAGAATAATGGTTCACCTGTTACAACATCAACATAGATACCCTTCTCGAAATGATCATAGAATTCATTAAGGAAAGGCTTCTCAGTACCATTTTCTTGCGTAACACGATACTGTTCATCATTAAGCTTATCCCTAATAAGATCTGTCGCAGGCTTCTTATAATCTCCTGGATCAATTCTTAATTTAGAGAACAACTCAATTTCTTTTCTTGGAATATGACAATAGCCACCTGGATTTTTCTGTAAATAGTTTTGATGATACTCCTCTGCCTCTATAAAATTAACCAAAGGCTCAACCTCAACCACAAAATCCTTATATCTACTTCTTTCGATATCCACAATACGTTTAACAACTTCCTTAGCCACATTGTTAGTATAGTAGATACCTGTTTGATACTGACTACCAATATCATTACCCTGTCTATTTCTAATAGTTGGATCTATTACATAGAAATAAGCTAATAATATCGCATCTAAGCTAATCTTATCAGGATTATACTCAACTCTAACTGTTTCCTTAAAACCGGTATTACCTTTTTTAACCTTATCATAAATAGCTAGACTTTCATCACTTCCATTGGCATAGCCAGAAGTTGCCTCTATCACGCCATCCATTGACTCCATCAAAAACTCAAGACCCCAGAAACAACCACCAGCTAAATAAATTACATTCTCAGTTGTATCTTCATACACACTGTCTTCATACAAATATTCTTTTTTCATCTTCTTTTCCTTGCACGCACTTGTTATTACTAACAATATCACAATTAATAGTATCTTAGTTTTCATAATATTAAACTTTCTAGGTAAAAGAAGAATTTAGATATTACTTATTTAAAGCTTCTTGGATATACTTATCTAACAATTCCTTTTGAGCATCTTCCATAAGAGCACCTAAGATTGGCTCGCCAACAATATTACCTTGGGAATCAATAACATAAGTAATTGGATATGCGAAGATGTTCTCAGTGAACTTACCTGCTGCGCTATCCTTTGCGAAATAAAAGTTTCTATAAGTAACGCCCTTTGCTGCTAATAAGTCCTTCGCTTCCTTAATATCTTCTTCCTTACCATCTAACAATGTAGTATTAACACCAACTAACTCCCCGCCCATTTCTTTATATTCTTTATTCAATTTTTCTAAATCGGCAAGTTCTGCAACACAACCTGTACAACCTGTAAACCAATAATTAACTACAGTAAACTTATTATTCTTAAATACTTCCTTACTATCAACATCATTACCATCTAAGTCTTTACCAGTAAATGAAGGATAAGCTTCCATCTCTTCCATATTCATACTAGAATCGTTTGCCTTAGCTGAAAGGTCTGGATACTTATTTTCAAGCTCTGTTAATTCACTCTCAATATCCTTAATCTTTTGAGCTTGATTCTTGATATAGCCATAATCATCTTCTGATAAATCTTCCTTAATACTTTCAACCATATCTAATAAGAAATCACCATAATTCTTGCCATCTTCAATCATAGACATCTTATCACTTGCCATATAAACCTTTTCCCATAGCTCAGTATCTTTGCCTAGGATTTCATTCTCTTCAGCCATCAATTCCTTATATCTAGCTAAAGCCTGAGCCTCTAGATTATCATCCTTCTTACAAGCCACAAGACCTACCAACATTAATACCGTTAATAAGCTTACTAATAATTTTTTAATCATTTAATTTACCTTCTTTCTTTAAATCTAAGCCAAAATTATAGCTTAGTGCTTTTACAGGACATGCCTTAATACAATCACCACAACGAATACACTCTGTGTGTTGAGGATCTTTAGTCACATCAACATCCATCTTACAAGTTTTTACACACTTTCCACAACGCACACACTTGTCTTCTTCAAACTTAATCTTAAATAAAGATATCTTATTGAACAAGGCATAGAATGCACCAAGAGGACACAACCACTTACAGAATGGTCGATAGAAGATAGTACTTAGGATAACTATAATCACTAGAATTGAAAACTTCCAAGTAAATAGTTTACCTAAGGCTGCCTTAACACTTGGATTAACAAGTGATAAGGGTAGCGCACCCTCTAGTACCCCTTGAGGACATATGTACTTACAAAAGAAAGGATTAGCCATATTTACATCGTTTCTAACTAAAATGGGTAGTAAAATTACAAACACTACAAGGATTACATATTTTAAGTAAGTTAAGAAATGTAACTTCTTAGTAGAAAACTTTTTTGTTGGAATCTTATGTAATAATTCTTGAAACCAACCAAAGGGACATAAGAAGCCACAGATTAATCTTCCAAACATTACGCCAAAGAATATTAGGATACCACTGACATAGTACGAGAATCTAAATTTACTAGATCCTACAACAGCCTGGAAAGAGCCAATTGGACAAGCTCCTGTGGCTGCAGGACATGAATAACAGTTAAGACCTGGTACACATACTGACTTGGCCTTTCCTGTATAAATAGAACCTTTACTAAAGTTTGAAACATGGGGGTTAGTAAATAGTGTAGCTAAAGCTTGAATGAAGCCTCTTTTCTTAGCTACTTCGCAAGATATTTTCTTATTATCCAATGCCAACACACTCCAAGCAGATTTTAATCGCTTTTCCTAATACTGTATCTACCTCTTTTCGATAGATTCCATATCCTATCATTACTATAGCTAACAATAATGTTAGGACTTGAATACTTCCTTTTTTCATAAGCTAACCAATCCTTTCGCACTTATCTTAGTATATGAGAAATAAAATTGGCGTTAAGAAAAAACTTTATATTAACTTTATATCGAATTGATATAATTTGAAACGAGGTGAAAATAAATGCGCTTATTAATAATAGAAGATGAACAAGAATTATGTTTAATGATTCATAAAGTACTAAAGTCAAAAGGCTACAGTGTTGATTATTGTTTTGATGGTGAAGAAGGAATGGAACTATTAGAAGTAGAAACTTATGATCTTGTCATATTAGACTTAAACCTACCAGGAATGGATGGTATGACTATATTATCTAACTTTAGACAATTCAATAGAGAAACGCCTGTCTTAATATTATCTGCCCTAGTATCTGTTAATGATAAGGTAAAAGGTTTAGATGCAGGAGCTAGTGATTATTTAACTAAACCATTTCATTTTGAAGAATTAGAAGCACGCATTCGTTCTTTAACTTATCGTAACTTTAAACAAAATGATACTTCTTTAAAATGTGGAGAAATAACTTTTGACAGTATTAAAAGACAGTGTCAAATAAATGGAGACATTTTAACTTTAACTAAAAAAGAAACAGCTATCTTAGAATATCTATTACTACATCAAGGTAGACCTGTATCTAGTGAAGAATTAATTGATCATGTTTGGGACAATAGTGTTGATTCCTTTTCTAATTCAATTAGAGTTCATATCTCATCACTTCGTAAGAAACTAAAAGATAAGTTAGGCTATGATCCTATTATTAATAGAATAGGTGAGGGCTACTTAATTAAGGAGACAATATGAAAAATTCACTACAATGGCGTATAACAATCATGACCTTCTTGTTAATAGCTTTTACTTGTTTATTGATGCAAGTACTACTTTCTACAAGTGGTATTTCCTATATGAATGATATCGAAAGCTTTGTGATTAATAATGAAACTAAGATTCCAGTTGATCCCAAGGATGTTACCTTAGTAATATCAACTGCCAAGAGTGATTTTAGAATATCTAATATCTTAATATCATTGGGTGTTGCCCTATTATCAGGTGTTCTTGCATATTTTGTATCAGGCAAGGCTTTAAAGCCATTAAATAAATATGTAGAACAAGTAGAAACAGTTCAATCTAGTAATCTTGGTGATGTAAAGTTAGAAGAAGATTCTCTTTTAGAATTCTCAAATCTTTCTAAATCATTAAATGATATGTTGGATAGACTTAACCAGTCTTTTAAGGCACAGGAACAATTTAACTATAATGTAGCCCATGAACTTAAAACACCACTAGCTTTGATGCAAGCACAGATTGAATCATTTCCAATTGATAATCCTGGGCTTAAACCAGAGACAAATGTTTTCTTAAAGTCTTTAGCTGAACAAATTGAAAGACTTAATCAAATGAGCAAGACACTATTGGAGATAGCTAATCTTAATAATATCCCTACTAATGAACAAATTGAGCTTAATCCTTTAGTGGAAGAAATTATAGCTGATTTAAGTCTCTTGGCTGATAAAAAGAATATCACTTTATCTACTAAAGGTAACTCAACCATTACCGGTTCTGATACTCTTATTTATCAAATGATATATAACTTGGTTGAGAATGCGATTAAATATAATAACAACAACGGTAGTGTAAACATAGACGTATCAAATGATGATAAGTATACCTATATCCAAATAAAAGACACAGGTAGTGGTATACCAAAAGAATATCAAGAAACCATCTTCCAACCCTTCTTTAGAATCGATAAATCTAGAAATAGACAATTTGGTGGTGTTGGCTTAGGCTTAGCCTTAGTATATGAGATAGCTAAGTTACATAAGGCTAGTGTCTATGTTAAAGACAGTAACTCTAATGGAACAATAATAGAAGTAAAAATGGAACGTTAATGTTCCATTTCTTATTTATCGTCATTATATATTCTTTTAATAATCTCATATTGGCGCTTGAGTTCTTCTTCTTCGGTTATAGGCAAACCCTTAGCCTCTAATACTCTTTCAATTGCCTGACTTGGATCTAGAGTATGATAAGGAAGATATACATCCCTTAATTCTTTTGGCTTTACAATTCGATAGACTTGAGCCGAAAACATTTCGTAAGTATATGAATAGTATCTATAGACATAGCCAATCCAATACATCTCATTTGGGCTATATTTAACGCTACCATAATTACTAACACCATATTCTTCTTCTACAAAGTCTAGTACATCTTTCCATTGATAGTTAGTATCAAGTATACCTTCATTATCAAATAAATCGGCAATTTTACTGTGCATGAATCTTCTAATGAAAACATCAGAGCTGCATTCCATTCTATCAATAGAATGTTCAAAAGCTTGAGCTTGTATTTTGCACATTAGTAAACCATTACTATCGATTTTTCTTTTCTTTAACATGCCAAAACCTCATCTATATATTTTCCAATGCCTCTATATTGTGCTTTAGCTAATTTAACTTTATCATTGCCTAGTTTTCTATAATCCTCTTTAAGTTTTTTATAATGTTCTCTTTCTTTATCACATACATAACAACGTTCAACTATTTTTAACCTAGATGCTGCCTTTTCGGTAAGAAATACATATTGCATACCAAGATTTGTAGCGGCTAAACAGTGTTTACACTGTTCATCAGTTAGATTGCCTTCGATAAATTCATTAATCGTCTCAAACATCTTATTATCAGCTATAGGAGCAATTATATAGTCACAATCTCTTAACTCTTTAATAATTTTCTTAATTAAAGGATGATTTTCATATTTGTCTAAAGTTTCCCTATAATATGCGATAGTCATCATCCATTCCCTATCAACTGAATATCTTTTACACTTTAAGTCACTATCATCAAAGGACATAAAATATACACTTGGATCATCATAAGTAGATATAAATGATACGGCTTGTTCATAGCTTTCGCCAGTATAGAAACCTTTGCCAAAATCATTATTTCCTCTACCAAAATTAACATCAATATCACCTTTTATTTCGCCCTTAGAACCATGAAAAAGAAGTTTCTCATTATGGCTCAAGTTATCTTTACATAACAATTCCTTTAGTTTGTTGATCTTAACATCTTTTTTAAACGCATAAGTAAAGGCACTTTCTACAATAGTTTTAGAAGGATATGAATCTTTTGATTCGATATTAGAAATTGTTTTTTGTTCAGTATCTAAAACCTTCGCGAATTCTTTTTGTGAAATATCCAAAACATCTCGAATCGCTTTGAAATCTTTGTCAAAATTGTAGTCCATATTCTCACCTCAACTTATTTATATCATTTTACCTAAAGAAGTTCAATAAGTTGTTTATACCTTTTTACATAAAGAAGTTTATACATGTAGTCTTTTATATTATCTTGACGTTAACACTTATAGGTCATCAACAAGGGCTGTACTTTTTGCATAGGCTGTGCTTTTGGCCTCAAAGAAATCAGTTTTAACCATATTGGCATTAGAATATTGACTAACCCAAGCCATACTATCTGGCTCTTTTTCAAAGCCTGGATAAAGTGGTGAATAGCCCAGACTCATCCAACGTAAATTTCCAAGATAATGAATATAGTCACTTATCATATCCTTATTTAAACCTGGAACACCATCTCCTATCACATAATGGCCCCACTCAATCTCTTGACGTACACCTTCTTTCATCATAGAACGAAGCATTTCTATGTTTTCTTCTGTAAAAAGCTCGGGATTTTCCTTCTGTAGTTCGCTGATGATATTGCGAAACAACCAAAGATGAGTATTCTCATCACGATTTATATAACGAATTTCCTGTGCTGAACCAGGCATTTTCCCATTTCGTGACAAGTTATAGAAAAACATAAAACCACTATAGAAATAGATACCTTCTAAAATAAAGTTAGCCATCATCACACGCAATAATGTTAAATGATCTTTTTTAACCTGAAACTCATTATAACAATCACCAATAAAAGTATTGCGCCTTAAAAGATGCTCATCATTTTTCCATTGATACAAGATGTCATTTCTTTCCACAGGCGAACAAATAGTATCTAACATATAACTATAACTTTGAGAATGGACACATTCCTGAAATGTCTGAATTGATAGACAAAGATTAACCTCATTGGCGGTAATATACTCACCAATGTTTGGCAGGTTGGCCGTCTGTATCGAATCAAGAAAGACCAAAAAGCTAAGAATCTTATCATAAGCTGTACGTTCTATTGACAATAGGTTTGGATAATCTTTAACATCTTGAGAAAGATTAATCTCTTCTGGCACCCAAAAGTTATTCATAGCCTGACGATACCAATCGCTAACCCATGGATACTTCATATTATTAAAATCATTTAAATTTGTAGTATTGCCACCAATCATCCTACGAAGACGTACATCAATATCTCCATTGGGATTAAAAAGTGGTTTTTTCTTAATTTCTTCCATATTATCCTCCTTATGCTGAACAACTATCGCAATCCTCTACTTCAAGCGATTTACTGCGCACATAGTATATGGTTTTTACACCAGCCTTCCAAGCTTCAATATATAGATTAAGAACCTGACGCATCGTAAACTCATTAGTAATATAAAGATTCATGCTCTGAGCTTGATCAATATGACGCTGACGCACACCAGCCGCCTTTATAGACCAGGTTTGATCAATTGTGTGTGCTGGCTTATAATACCACCACGTATTAATAGAAAGCTCAGGAGCAACTCGTGGCAACATGCTACCCTTCTTTTCCTCAAGATAAAAACGCTTCATCACTGGATCAATACCAGCCGTTGTACCAGACAAAACTGAAGTACTAGATGTTGGTGCAACAGCTAAAAGATAAGCATTACGCATTCCATATTCACAAACACTTCTTTGTAAGTCTTTCCACTTTTCTGAAGTATAGCCACGCTTTTTAAAATAATCACCATTTTGCCAATCACTACCATCAAATAATTTATAAGCACCTCTTTCAATAGCTAAAGTATTGTCCGCTTTAATAGCAGCAAAATTAATGCGTTCAAACACCTCATCTACAAACTTTAAGTGTTCTTCGCTCTCCCACTTAATATTTCGTTTTGCGAGCATATGATGATATCCACTAACACCAAGACCAATGCTACGATATTTATGGTTAGTTAACTTTGCATACTCTAAGGGATAAAAGTTTAAATCAATGACATTATCTAGTGCACGCACAGCTGTTTCAATTGTTCTTTGCATATACTCATCATCCTCAAGTGGAAGATTACCAAGAGAAAGACTTGCAAGATTACATACTACAAAATCACCAGGTCTTGTAGTAGTTAATAAGACAGTATCCCCATTTTCAACAGAAATATTCGTTGATACATATTCAATAGGAGCCATGTTTTGTGCAATCTCTGTACACAAATTAGAACAATAAATCATACCAGCATGTCCATTAGGATTCATTCTATTAACAGTATCACGATTAAAGGCAAACGGCGTACCTGTTTCAACCGCACTGCGAAGAACTAGACGCACAATATCTTTTACAGAAACTGTTCGCTTAGAAATATGTGAATCATTTACACAGTCATAATATCTTTTTTCCCACTCCTCACCATAGTAGTCCTCAAGAGAATAGCCCTTAACAGCCAATATTTCATGTGGACACATTAAATGCCAAGGAGCATCAATATTTTCATCTGCTAACTTCCAAAATAAATCAGGATAACAGACAGCGGGAAAAACATCATGAGCTTTCATACGATCATCACCATTATTGGTACGAAGTTGCAAAAACTCAGGCAAATCCTTATGCCATGCATCAAGATAGACAGCCACAGCACCCTGACGCATACCAAGCTGGTCAACCGCCACTGCTGTATCATTAACTAAACGAATCCATCGAATAACACCACCTGCAGCACCCTTAAAACCACGGATGGCACTACCGGTTGCTCGTACTTTGCCAAAGTACATTCCCATACCACCACCAAGCTTAGAAACCTTAGCGAAATTATCAAGGGAACGATAAATACCATCCAAACTATCTGGAACCATGTCGATGAAGCAACTAGATAGTTGATGATATGGTTTTCTAGCATTTGACATAGTTGGAGTTGCCATTGTAACTTCTAATCGACTTAACATATCATAGGTACGCTTAACCCACTTCATACGATCTATCTTTTCATTCATACAAAGATGCAACGCAATACCCATAAACATCTCCTGAGGTGTTTCTAGAGGAACATGGTTATGATCATGAATAACATAACGTTTTAACAACAAATCAAGTCCAGAATAAGTAAACAATTTATCACGATCTTTAACAATAAAACTCTCGGCCTCATCTATCTCTATACGAGAGTAATGAGTAAGAATATAATCACCATAAAGTCCTTTATCACACATATAGCGAATTTTTTCATAAAGGCATGTAATGCTATATTTATTCATTACATTTGAAAGATTATTTTGAAAACTATAATTCAAAAGCCTTGACGCAATAAACTCCCAATTCGGAGCTTCTGGTGTTGTTAGTTCAACTGTCGCTTTAACAAGAGCAGCATAACGTTCTTCTTCATTCATCGAAGGCTTATAAAAGCTATCAAATTTAGCCTGAAGTGCACTTAAAGAATAACTTTCATCATTGAAATCACTTTGAACTATCCTCAAAAACTCATCAAGCTTGTCATCACCAGAAACAGTTTCGATAATAGAGGCACGTGCCTGACGTAAAATAGAACGCTTTTCTCTATAAAGGATGTAGGCCTTAGCCACATCATACCAGCCATATTCCATAAGAACACGTTCTGCTTCATCTTGAACCAGCTCAACAGTTAGACCCTCATCATTAGGTAATCTAGACAGTAGCGTTGTTAATAGTTTAGAAAGTTCTTCTTCATCAATCTTTTTTCCTTGACTAACAAATGCTTTTTCTAAAGCGCTTTTTATCTTCCCTGGAATAAATTCAACAAGCTCACCATTTCTTTTTCTTATTTTCATACTATATACTTCTTCCCTCATCTTGTTTAATGTATTGATACACCTTATTCTTATTTATGATTATTGTAGATTCATTTGATAGGGTAATTATATTAGTAACAAGATATCTGGTCAAAGCATTTGCCCTTCATATAATTGATGCATTACTTTAGCCTGTATTAGTTCCTTTTTTTGACTTGTTAGTTGTTGATACTTAATGAAGTTTAAAAAAGCCGATTGTGCTATCATGTAGCTTATCGGCAAATCTTTTTAAATAATTCAACTCCTGTTTCGATGATATCATCATCAAATTTATATAAGTCATTATGTAAACTAGGACAATCGCCCATGCCTATAAAGAAGAACATACATGGGGCAAACTGTTTATAAAAGCCAAAGTCCTCACTAGCTCTTATTGGCTCAGGTAGATATTCTAATCCTTCAATTCTCTTAACAGTTTCTTCAACTAATTTAGGATCACTATAGTTTTCATCAAAGCGATCAAATTCTTCTATATGTACTTCAAACTTATCTTTTAAATTATCAAAATATCTTCTTACATATTCTTCTAACATCTTAAGCTCATTTTCTTTAGCAGCTCTCATAGTTAATGAGATTTCACCATTTGCGGGAGATATACCAAAGTTTAAACTGCCAACATTTAGATTAATTATGGTAATCATTGCCAAGTTAGTAAAATTATATTCTTTAAACTTAAATGGTTTATAACCATAAAATTTAGATAAGGGTTCAATGGACTGTGCAAATCTTGCCAGTTCATAAACAGGGTTTAAACCTTTTTCAGGTTCTGAGGCATGACTTTGAACACCCTTAAGACTGATACGATAACCAACAGAGGCACACATTACAGTCTCTGGACGATAATAGACAACATTCTTTTTAAGACCTGGCATGTTGTGTAGTCCATAGACTTCATCTACTTTATATTTCTTAAATAGTGGTGCACACATTGGGGCTCCTGCGCCATTTTCTTCAGCTGCTTGGAACAAGTAGATGACATTCTTGTTTACATCTTTACTTTCCAACATCGCACCTAAAAGTATTGCGGTATGGCCATCATGGCCACAACCATGAAATGGTACACCGTTAGAATTAAGTATCGCATCATGGTCAGCTCTTAGTACAATTGTTTTTCTTCCTTCCTTGAAATCCTTTAAACAATACAACCATCCACCTTCATCATGGATCTCATACTCAGGCATATTCTCAGAGATAAAATTTTTAATTATTTCTCTTGTGTGTACTTCATGATTAGATGTTTCAGGACTAGAATGTAATAGATGACGTAATTCAATAATTTTATTAAGATTTTCTTGTTTCATACTTTTATGATACGCTTTATTTGCATTCAGCAATCAACTTAGTTAATACTTTATAAGCTCTATCAAAAGATTCGAGCCCAAGTCTTTCATTAGGTGTATGAATGCCCTCCATAATTGGGCCATAAGTAATAACATCCATATCATCATCGATTGATGCGAAGACACCACATTCTAGTCCACTATGTTTGGCAATTTTTACTAAAGGTTTATCATATTCTTCCATAATAATCTTATTTAACTTATCACGCATTTCACTATTAGCCTTATACTTCCATCCTGGATATCTAGAGCCAACGCTTATAGTTACATTAAACATTCTAGCAAGCACTCTTATTTCATCAATCATATGATCAAGGTTACAATCTAGGTTACTACGTAATGAAGATTCCATTATTATCTTATTATCAACAGTATTAATAATACCTAGGTTTAATGATGATGTAGTTAATCCTTCAATGGCCATTGAACGATGTTTATGTCCATTAGGCAATAGGAAAACATAGTCGATTATTTGTTTACTTAATGCACTATCAATAACTTTATCTACTTTATCTATTTGATAGATAGAACATTCAAATTGATTATCGGAGAACTCTAATTCTTTACCGATATCAATGACACTTTGTTCAACAGCTTTATCAATTGTCTCAAAAGGTAATAATGAACTAAATTCAATTTCACATTCTCTTGGAATCGCATTGTCCTTAAGACCACCATGAACACTTATTAGGTTTATATCACCACCTAATTCTTCTAATATTCTAAAGGCTAACTTATTCGCATTACCCTTTTCAAGATGAATATCATTACCAGAATGACCACCACTTAATCCTGTAATAAACAACTTGTAACATGGCTTATCATTTGGAATATATTTTAAATCTAGACTTTGAGTAACAACACAGCCACCAGCTGAAGTGATGGCAGTAGTTACTTCACCATTACCATCAAGTGATATCATTCTTCTTGATTTAATAAGTGAGGTATTTAAATTCAAAGCACCACATAAACCAACTTCTTCTTGTACTGTAAAGACACATTCTAGCTTTGGATGAGACAACTTATCATCCGCTAATATAGATAAAATATAGGCAACACCAGCCCCATCATCAGCGCCAAGTGTTGTACCTCTTGCCTTCAAGAAACCATCTTCTACATATAAGTCTAGAGGATCTTTCTTAAAATCATGGTCACTATCACCATTCTTCTCACATACCATGTCTAGATGTGCTTGTAATAATAGTGGAGCACTATCCTCATATCCTTTACTAGCTTCTTTATAGATAATGATATTGTTGTATTCATCTCGTATAGTTTCGAGCCCATTTTCGAGCCCAAAGTTATATACATAATCAGCTATCTTTTCCTCATCAAAAGATCCATGAGGTATCTTAGCTATTTCGTTGAAATAGAAACAGTAAGGCTTACTTAAATCAAACTTACACATAAACAATCACCTTCTTTATAAACATAATATACACCTATCTTTTTATGATGATTAATTAAAATGAATAAAAACACATCAACAAATATATCGTTGATGTGTATCTATTTTATTGTTCAACAACCTTCCAATATCCAGACTTGTTTGAACCTATTCTCTCTATGTATCCCATCTTTTTCAAATTCGATATATATCTTTGTATCATTGATTTACCAATATTCATTATTTTGACAAGTTGTGGCTGCGTAATATTTGGATTATTTCTTATTTCCAATAAGACTTTTTCCATTTGTTCGTTCATTTTTGGTTTTTTATCTACTGGTTTATCAACCAATGAGTCTTCTAGAATTGTAAATGGCAATGTAACAACAATCGAGTTTTCTCTAAATTCAAAGGCATCTCTTCCATACATTTCAGTAATTTTTGGCACCCCTCTGCCCGATCTTTCACTTATGTGTAGTTGTAAGAATAAATCAGATAATTTGCGATTTACAGGAATTGATTCCCCAAGAAAGAATCCTTCAATTGTTTGTTCAGGAGCTAATGTTCCTCTTGATAAAATCTCTATACGGTTACTAAATACAGTTATCATCGGAGCATTACCATCAATCCACTTATTGTGTACAAACGCATTAATAACTGCTTCACGATAAGCATCCGCATTGAACAGTGATACTTCCTTTCTCTCCATAATACGATTTCGTTCATCTGTTTGAATTAGATTAATTACATCACTGTATTCTAAAATCTTATCAAGTGCAAGTAATATACAAGTATTGCCAAATTCTCTCACCGAAAACAATGGAGCTGCTTTTGTTTCGCCTCGAAAAATTGAAATACGAATAGGCATATGACAATCATCTGATAATAATTGAGCCATCATATTATATTTCCCATCTTTTGTTCTTAAGCCTAGGTTCTTTTCAAATGTTTCTTGCCTTAAAGTTATTCCTCTACCAGCATAATATGTAAATAATCTTACAAATGTTAAATCTTGGTACTCTGATTCAACTGTCTCAATCGTTGGAAGTCCATTAGTAAGCACATTAAAAAGTTGTGCTTCGCGTTCTGGATACTTATTAATCTTTTCTTTACTAGAACCGATTCTGATATATCTTATCCCATCAAAAGATGTTGGTACGGTCTTTGCCGCAGGAATATCAAGCACAACGACCCTCTTACCTTGCACTTCGATTTCATTAAATGAAAAATACAAATCTGGTGTAAGTAATCTAGCTAAATAATGCTGAAAAGGTTCTTTATTGTAATCTTTTTGATAGTTTACTGTTGTGCCTACGATTTCGTGTGTTTCATTGTTGACACCCCAAATAAAATATCCGGATTCTTTGCCGCGAAGTGCAGCAGCATTCGAAATTGCAGAAATATATTCTCCAATTGCATGATGTTCAAACCAATTTTCTTTAAACTCAAACCATTCTTCTTCAGCGTTATATTGTATTAAAGATTGAACTACTGATTCATAATTTTTCATGACACACCTCCGAAAATGTTGATTTTTATCTACCACTTTATCTACCACTAAAATATCACATATAACTGGTAGATAAAAGTATAATTAGTTGATATCCACAAAAAGTTTAAGTGAAATACTTGCCTTGTTTTAAGGTATTTTTTATATGTTGGCGCAAATTTATCTACCACTTTATCTACTACTTTATCTACCAGTTTTTACCGGTAGATAAAGTATAAAATCTTTGTTTTATAGTAAAATTATTTCAATGCCCTATTTAGTTAATCTCCAACAACCATCTCTTTTCGAACCAATTCTTTCTACTAAATCATCTTGGATTAATTTTGTGATTGTTCTTTGAATCGTGCTTGGTGACTTGCTTGTTATTTTAGCTAGTTCAGATATGTTAGCTTTAGCATTGTTTTTAATTGCATCCAATACCAAACTATCGTTATCAACAAAATCTTGGGATATGTCACTTGTAATAACTTCCTGTACAAATGGTTTTCTCATAAATTCGAATACAAACCCAAAATCATTATTCCCATATCCTGTTTTAATCTTATTCTTTTCACATAAATTAATACCCTTCCAAATCCTGTTCCAAAAGATTCTATTGTCTTATTTAAATATAAAACAGTATTTATCAAAGAGTTTCTGGCAATTGGACCATTTGTTCCAGTGGCAAAATCTATCGGGCTTTTACCCTTTACTAAAAAACCTGCATTATAAAAATGAACACGAGTAAAGTAATATATACTCAATTATTTTTGATATTTTCGTTTTATATTATCTTATTCAAAATGTTATAAAATAGCACATTTGACGTTTTATGACATTTTGAACTATCTATACAATTTTGAAATTATAAAAATAAAGAGCCTCATACGAACCTCTACAATCACTATCTAACAAAATTAGTAAATACTCTTTTCTCAGACTTAACATCGGCCTCTTTCTTAAGATAAGCAGCCATGTTATAGCCTAAGTATCTCATAGTCTGCATACCCTCTAAGTCTTCAACAACTTCTCCAATCTCAGCACCATGGACAATGTTCCAGTAAGTAGAAGATATTACAGGCATTTGATTAATTGTGAAATACTTTGTAAGTCTATCTAAAGTAGCAGATCCACCACTTCTTCTACATACACAAACCGCACTAGCTGGTTTATATTTAAAATCTTTGCCAGAAGAATAGAAAGCTCTATCTAACAAGGCACAAAGAGCACCATTAGGGCCAGCATAATAGACAGGAGAACCTACTACATAAGCATCTGCTTCTTTCATCTTACTTACAAGTTCATTTAAATTATCATCTTCAAACACACAATGCTTAACCTTGAAACATTGACCACAACCAATACATCCTCTTACTGGTTTATTACCAATCCAAAAGATTTCCGTTTCAATACCTTCATTATGTAAAACATCAGCGCATTCCTTTAAAGCTAAATAAGTATTTCCTTCTTTATGAGGGCTACCATTTATTAACAATACTTTCATATACAAACCCCTTTTATTTAAAGATGCCAATAACAATTGGCACCCTAATTATTTATTTAATTTTTTACCACACTTTGGACAAAACTCAAAGTCTCCATCAACCTTTTCACCACAGTATGGACAAAAATCCTTCTTCTTACCATATTTCTCATTTAAAGGATCACCTTCTTCATCTTCATCAACGATATCCACAATTGAATAACGTTCTTCAGAAGTAGCATTCTTTAGATTATATACACCACTATAGATGCCTAATCCCACAAATATTAGGCCAAACGGAACCATTATACTCGCCCCCATATTAGCAGCAGCAGCAGTCCAAAACAAGCCAAACAACGCAAACGCAAACGAGAACACTGCTTCCATCTTAGATGGGCCTCTTCCAGGTTTAATACTCTTCATAAGTATCTCCTCCTTATTCAGCAAATTTTATCTTATTAATATTATTTAAACAAATCACTATGACTTCCAGTTCTAGTTAAATAAAGAATCAATTCATCTTCTAGCCGTTCATAGATTAACAGCCAATCCGGTGTTATATGACATTCTCTACATCCGTTGTAATTTCCGGTTAGATTGTGATCCTTATTTTTAATTGGCAAGGTTTCACCATTGGCTAATTTTTTAATAACTTCTGTTAGGATGTTTAAATCATAGCCACGTTTTTGTATTAACTTTAAATCTTTTTTAAACTTTAAAGAAGGTCTTACCACATATTTCATTTATTTTAATAATTCCTTCATCATTTCATCAACATCGGTGTAAGTTTTACCAAGGGAAGGATCTGCCTTCATTCTTTGCACTTCCTCGATAGCTTCTTTTGTTTCTGCATTTGGAATTTCTGCACCAATTTCAAACGGTATACGATATTCACGAACTGTTTTTTTAGCAAAAACATTAATTGCGGTTGTCATTGTCATTCCCATGTCTGCACAAAAGGCTTCAAAATCCTTCTTCAATTCACTATCCATTCTAATATTAATATTTGTACTAGGCATAATAAACACTTCCTCCTTTGTATTTTCATTGTATGTATTATTGTATACATTGTCAATACAACTACTTTTTATATTTATTAACAATTATTCTTTATTCTCCTTAAACTTCTCAGCCAAACTAGGTGCATTCTTAGTTAATTTCTTAATAGTTAAATCCTGTGCCTTATCATTGGCGAGTCTTAATTGGCGATCAGAAGACAAAAGATTTTCTTTTACCTTCTTTAAATGATCAATAGTCTTATCGATTTCATCAATAGCTGTAGAGAACTTCTTAGAAGCAGTCTCAAAATTTTTACCAAAGGCTACCTTAAAGTTTTCCATATTCTCTTCAAAATGAGCAATATCCAAATTATTATTCTTTTCAATCAATAATTGTTTCTTATATTCAGTCGCATTCAAAGCTGCATTTCTTAATAACGTAATAAGAGGAATAAAGAATTGAGGTCTAATAACATACATCTTAGGATATCGATAAGACACATCCACAATACCCTCATTATATAGTTCACTATCACTCTCAAGCAGTGATACAAGAACTGCATATTCACACTTCTTGCGATTACGGTCTTTATCTAACTTATCAAAGAAATCTTCATTCTTATGTTTAGTAGAAGTTGTATCAGCTTCATTCTTCATTTCAAACATAATAGAAATAATTTCTACGCCATCTTCATCAAAATCTCTAAAGACAAAGTCACCCTTAGAACCCTCAACAACCTCATTATCCTTCTCAAAATAAGCGTTTCTAAACATGCCCATTCTATTCTTATTAAATTCATTAGCACAATGTTGTTCAAGACTCTCACCAATCATCTTAGTAGACATCTTAGTCTTAAAATCCTTATAGTAATCCACTAATTCTTGTTTAGCACTTAATTGTTGTTCATAAGAATCTTTCATAGAATCAAACTTATTAGCCATCTCACTCTTATAGATCTCTAATTCATTCTTAGCCTTATTAATCTCTAGATCCTTAGTTTCCTTCAATTCACTTATTGCCTTATTAACAGCCAATTCCTTTTCAGTGTCACCATTCTTAACTTGTTGATTCAAAACTTCAATCTTACTCTTTAAATCTAAAACAGTCGCATTAGCCTTAGACTTAAGCTCACTAATCTCAATATCCTTACTAGCAGTAATCTTATTAATTTCGCTTTGTTTAGTAGCATTCAATGTATTAATTTCTTCCTTCAAAGAACTAGTCTTAAGATTAAGCTCATTCTCATGTTCCTTTTCAACTAGCTTTAATTGATTCTTTAAACTTTCAATCTCAGCCTTTTGTTCATTTAACTTAACAGTAGCCTTACCCATTAAATCCTTTGTAACTAACTCTTTTTGTAGTTCAAGCTTCTCATTATATTCAGTTTCCCTTTTCTTTAACTCATCATAAAACTCATGATCCCTTATCTGTTTAACAATGGAATCATAATTAGATTCATCAATAGTAAATAATTGACCACAATGAGGACATTTAATTTCTTTCATACAGCACCTCTTTCTTTACAGTTTTATTCTACCGTAAAAGCCTTTGTAAAAATTGCACCACCATTTAAATATTTTTACAAGCAAGCATGTCATTTTCAGATATGGAATTATCAGAAGAATGGCTTGCTAGACTAAATGAATATGCCCTAGGCAATATATTTGAAGATGAACTTCGTAAAGAAGTAATTAGATAGTATTTCTAATTCAGATGTTAAGAAAGATTAATAATATGGCTGATTTAATTTATTGTTATGAAAATACAAACATACTTAAAAATAAGTTAAACTTCAATATCGAGAGATAAGTTCCAGGCAACTAGAATTTTCTTTTATCATCAATTATGATGATTTTGCATATTTCAAATGAATAAGGCCGGTATGAAGCTTGCTTCAGTACCGGCCATT
>ERZ1034992.189-NODE-189-length-39709-cov-5.850431_pt1 | contig 39709 bp, 30 predicted proteins | sample MGYA00520695_ERZ1034992 | MGnify/ENA primary metagenome ERZ1034992 (study PRJEB33766, sample SAMN09781778) | gut metagenome | biome: gut microbiome | host: Homo sapiens | place: Madagascar | study: EMG produced TPA metagenomics assembly of the PRJNA485056 data set...
GTCAAGTGCCGGTTGCAGTGATGACCGGTCATAGTTGTCGTTTTTTGTGCTGCCCCGCAGTGATTCAGGAAAAAATTGACAAAAAAAGAGAAAAAAGAAAAGTTTTCTCTGTTTTTTTTCTGAACCGGGTATATATTATGGTTTAAAGATTTTTCCGGATGGGCCGGGAAAAGTAGAATCTGGAAACAGAAATGGATGCTGAAATGAAAATGTACCCGCAACCCGCAAGCATTCCCGTGAAAAACCGGGAATGGTTGAACCATGAACTGACAAAATCGCCGATTTGGTGTTCAGTGGATCTTCGGGATGGCAATCAGGCTCTGCCGATGCCGATGAACCCGGAGAAGAAGTTCGAGTATTTCAAGCTGCTGTGCCAGATCGGTTTCAAGGAGATCGAGGTTTCCTTCCCTTCCGCGTCCCAGGACGATTTTGAATTTGTCCGCGAATTGATCGAACGCAGGGAGATCCCGTCCGATGTCCGTATTTCCGTGCTGACACAGGCCCGCGAACCGCTTATCCGCCGCACCGTCGAATCCCTGGTCGGTCTTGACAAGGGAATTCTTCATCTGTATATCGCCACTTCCGATCTGCATGAAAAGATCGTGTTCAACAAGACCCGCGAAGAAACCCTGAAAGTTGCCGTTGAAGGAACCAAGTCGGTGATTCGTTACCTGAAAGAATTCGGGCTTTACGGTAAAATCAGCTATGAATTCTCTCCGGAGGAATTTACCGACAGCGACCTTGAACATGTTCTGGACGTCTGCAAGGCTGTCAAGGAAACCTGGGGCCCCTGCAAGAAGGAAGACTTCATCCTGAATCTGCCGCAGACCGTGGAACGCCGTCCGCCGCATCATTATGCGGATATGATTGCGTGGTTTATCGAACATTATCCTTATATGGATGAGACCACCATCAGTATTCACTCGCACAACGACCAGGGCTGCGCGATTGCCTCGTCCGAACTGGCGGTCATGGCAGGAGCCGAACGCGTGGAAGGCACTCTGTTCGGACACGGGGAACGTACCGGCAATGTGGATATCTGTGCCATGGCACTGAATCTGGAGTCCCGGAACATCAACACCGGGCTGGATTTCTCGGATCTGCCGCATGTGGTCAAGGTGGTGGAAGCTGCAACCGGCATCGAAGTGCATGAACGTCATCCGTACTCCGGACAGCTGGCGTTCACCGCGTTTTCCGGTTCGCATCAGGATGCCATCCGCAAGGGCATGGACAACCTGGAAAAATCCCGTCAGATTTTCGGAGTTCAGTGGAAAGTTCCGTATCTGCATGTCGATCCTGCCACACTCGGACGCAAATATGAAAAACTGATCCGCATCAATTCCCAGTCCGGCAAAGGCGGTGTCGCCTATGTGCTGGAACACGATTACGGCATTTATCCGCCGAAAGGAATGCACCCGGAAATCGGGGCTGCCGTGCAGGTGTATGCCGACCGCAAAGGGGATGAGCTGGACAGCTCGGAACTGCTGAAAGTCTTCAACGAAACTTTCGTGAATATCAAAGGTCCGTTTGTGCTTCAGAAATTCAACCGGGTTTCCGGCGGCGATGAGCATGACGAATCCAGGGAGAATGCGGAAGTCAAAGTCAATCTGCAGCTGATGTTCGACGGCAAGCCGCTGGAAGTGCAGGGCGTGGGCAACGGCCCGATTTCCTCTACGGTTCATGCCATCCGTAATGAAGCGAAGCTGTATCAGTTCGTTCTGGAGGATTTTTCCGAACGGACGCTCGGAAACAATGCCGACGCCAACGCCATTGCGTTTGTCGGTATCCGGCGCAGCAGCGACAACCGTCTTTTCTATGGTGTCGGCGAACATGCCAACATTGATCAGGCCGCAATCTCGGCGCTCTTTTCCGCCTTGAACCGGTCGATCCTTGAGGAGCGTGGTCTCCTGTGAAACTCCGTCATATCCTGCTGATTATTGCGGTGATCATTGCGGCTCACGGCGCAGTTCTGTATTTTTGCCTGCGTCAGCCCGCCGCTCCGTCTGTGCAGACTCCGGCAAAGCTGGAAAAAACGGCTTTGCCGTCTGTTGCCGCAGACAGTTCAGCCTTGTCCGCATCCGGACGGAATCAGGAAAATGCTGCGGTTTCCACAGACACGGCGTCTGTTCCGCAGAAAACCGCGGCGACCATTCAGCGTTTTCCTGCTTTCAATTACCGGTATGCCTGGCAGGGCAACATTCCGGAACTGCCCGGTTCCGCCGGAGCCAAGGCGGGCATTCTGGTGGATGCCAATACCGGAAATGTTCTGTGGGACAAACAGGCGCGGAATCCTTATCAGATTGCGTCCATGACCAAAATCATGACCGCTCTTCTGGCGTATGAGGATGTGCTTGCCGGTCGGGACGGCATTACGCTGTCGACGCAGATTCCGGTAACGCGTGCCGCGCAGAAAATCGGCGGCAGTCAGGTGTGGCTGGATGTGCGCGAAACCTTTACGCTGGAAGAACTTCTGAAAGCTGTTTCCATCAAGAGTGCCAATGATGCGGCATACCTGGTGGCGGAATTTCTGGGCGGCGGTGATGTTGCCGGATTCGTGGACCGCATGAACCGGCGCGCCCGTGAACTGGGGATGAATCACACCCGGTTCTTCAATCCGCATGGTCTGCCCGGTTCGTCTTCCAGAGAAGACAATGTCAGCAGTCCGGCGGATATGGCTCTGCTTGCGGAACGTTCGCTTTCTCATGCGAAACTGCTGGAATGGGCTTCCACGGTTTCCGCCGATTTCCGTGAACCCGGACAGCGCGGGCATCTGAAAATTGTGAATCACAACAACCTGCTGCCCGGCAGAAAATATCCCGCAACAGGGGTGGACGGTCTGAAGACCGGATTCATCAACCGTTCCGGATATTGTGTCACGACGACGTGTCTGCGGGGCGGTAAGCGGATGATCGCAGTGGTTGTCGGTTTTGATATGGCGAAGAACCGGGATCTGTTTGTGCGGAAACTGCTGGATTGGGGATATTCCCGTGCTTCGGATCCTGCTGCCGCCAATCAGCGTTCTCATCAGAGAGCCGCGGAACTGCGGGCAAAAGCCGCCCAGCCGAAAAAACAGGTTCAGAAAAAAGCTCCGGTCCGCAAAAAGAATACCGGAACAGCGAAAAAGAAATCGCGCTGAACAATTTCTGTCTGATGACATCCTGCTTTCTTTGACCGGAGAGCAGGATTTTTTATTTGGGCGGACATCGGATTTTATCAGTAAGGGGCTGACAAATCTGCAAATTAAAGTGTATTCCGACTTGAATAATCGGCATTTTATGCTATTGTTATTTAATTCACAACCCGGTAACGGAACGGAGATGCGCTCCGTCGCGGCCGGGGTAAACCGGAGTCTGAAAACAAATGAAACTGCCGTCTTTGAAAATTCGTAATTTGAGAGCTGAATACCCGGTCATCCAGGCCGGAATGGGTGTCCGCATCGGTATGGCTGAACTGGCTTCGGCTGTGGTCAAATGCGGCGGCTTCGGAACAATCGCCAGTGTCGGAATCGGCGATGTGGAACGCGGAAAAACCCATTTTGTGGAAGAATGCAACACCAATTTTGCGCTGGAACTCAAGAAAGCCCGCGAAATGTGCGGCGGCAGAAAGAATCTTGGTGTCAATGTTATGGTCGCACTTTCCAATTACGAGGAAATTGTCAAAACGGCGGTTGCCGGCGGAGTGGATTACATCATTTCCGGTGCCGGGCTGCCGCTTCCTCTGCCGGAATATGTCGGCGATGCCGATGTCGCTCTGATTCCGGTGATTTCCAGCGGACGCGCTTTCGAAGTCGTTGTCAAAACCTGGCTGCGCAAATACAACCGCAAACCGGACGCGGTCATTGTGGAAGGTCCGAAATGCGGCGGACATCTGGGATTCACCATGGAAATGATCGAACATCCGGAAACCTGCTCCATGGATATCCTGCTCAAAGATGTCAAGGAAGTCATAGCCAAATATGATCTGGGCGATATTCCGGTGCTGGCGGCACAGGAAGTTGCCAGCCGTGCGGATATTGAGAATTTCCTGAAGATGGGTTACAACGGCGTTCAGATCGGCACGTACTTCATCACGACGGAAGAAGCCGGAATCGACGTTCGCAGCAAACAGGTTTTCATTGATGCGAAAAAAGAAGACATCGTGGTCATCAAGAGTCCGGTCGGTCTTCCGGTCCGTGTGCTGAAAACACCGCTGGTGCAGCGCGTTCTGAGCGGAAACCGTGAAAAATTCACCTGCCCGTACCGTTGTCTGCGTTCCTGCAATCCTTCGAAATCGCTGTTCTGCATTGCCCGTGCTTTGCTCGCCACCTGGAAAGGGGATGTGGAACACGGTCTTTACATGATCGGCTGCAATATCGAAGCCACCACGCGAATTTTCCCCGTGAAGGAATTTTTCGATACGCTGGCAGGCGAATAAGGATTGCCGGACAAATGAAAACGCTGATCTCCGAACAGGAAATTTCCCGGCGTGTAACGGAACTGGCAGCGGACATCACGGCGCACTATCAGGGCAAACCTCTGACTGTGGTCGTGATCCTGAACGGAGCCTTGCTCTTTGCGGCGGATCTGGTCCGCAGGATTCAACTGCCGCTTCAATGGGACACGTTTGCCGCTTCCAGTTACGCGAATGACCGTTCCAGCGGGAACCTGAAGATTCGCTCCGACCTGAAAAATTCACCTGCCGGACGTCATATCCTGCTGGTGGATGATATTCTGGATACGGGATTCTCCTTGAAGAACATCCGCGAACTTTTCCTGGACCGTGGCGCGTTGAGTGTCCGCACCTGCATTCTGCTGAACAAGCATGTCAGCGGAAAACTTTTCACGGAACCGGACTGGGTCGGATTCGAGATCCCCGATGAGTATGTGATCGGCTACGGCATGGATTCCAATGAGGATTTCCGGAATCTGCCGATGATTGCGGTCAAGGAGTGATTCTGTCCGGCACGGGTTGAAAAAAGGGCGGAACAGCGTTATATTATTTACCCTGAATTTTTGCAGCAATTCAAATATACGAGGAGAAAAATCATGGCTATCGTCAATACGGAAGGCGAGTTGATGGAAAAGATCGTGTCGCTGTGCAAGCGGCGCGGATTTGTGTTTCAGAGTTCGGAAATTTACGGGGGTTTCAACGGCTTCTGGGATTACGGTCCCTACGGCGTTGCCCTCAAGAAGGCGGTGGAACAGCTCTGGTGGAATGAAATGGTCGAAACCCGCAACAACGTGGTCGGTCTGGATTCCACGATCATCTGTCATCCCAAAACCTGGAAAGCATCCGGCCATGTTGACCGTTTCGGCGACATCATGTGCGACTGCAAAAAATGCAAAACCCGTTTCCGGGTTGACCAGATGCCCGATCCCTCCACCTGCACCAACTGCGGTTCCAAAGACCTGACTCCGCCGCGCGAATTCAATCTGATGATGAAGACGTACGTCGGACCCGTTTTCGACGAAGAACATATTGCTTACCTGCGTGCGGAAAGCTGCCAGCCGATTTTCCTGGATTTCAATCTGGTCCGCATTGCCACGCGTCAGCAGCTTCCGTTCGGTATTGCCCAGATCGGCAAATCATTCCGTAACGAAATCACTCCGCGCATGTTCACTTTCCGTTCCCGCGAATTCACGCAGATGGAAATGGAATTCTTCTGCCCGGACGAAGGTTCCATGGAATGGTGGGAATACTGGAGAGATCAGCGCTGGAACTATTATACCAGCAAGCTTGGTTTCCGCGAAGACGAACTGCATCTGCATCCGCACGACAAACTGGCGCATTACGCCAAAGCCGCGGTGGATATTGAGTTCAAATTCCCGTGGGGTTTTGACGAAATCGAAGGCATTCACCATCGCGGCACCTGGGACCTTTCCCGTCATCAGGAATATTCCCAGCAGAACATGGAATACCTCGACATGCAGACCGGCAAGAAATATCTGCCGACCGTGGTCGAAACTTCCGCCGGACTGGACCGCACTCTGCTCGCCGTGCTTTCCCATGCGTACGATGAAGACAAGGCTCCGACCAAGAAGGAAGGCATGGAAGACGATGTCCGCATCGTATTGCATTTCACTCCGAAAATCGCGCCGGTTCAAGTTGCCGTGATGCCGCTTTCCAAGAAACTCAACGAAAATGCCGAAGCCTTGCAGCGCGACATCTGCCGGTTCTACCGTACCGAACTGGATGTTACCGGAAACATCGGAAAACGTTATCGCCGTCAGGACGAAATCGGTACTCCGTTCTGCCTGACCTACGACTTCGAATCCGCCAATGACAACTCGGTCACGGTTCGCGACCGTGACACCATGGCGCAGGAACGGGTCAGCATCAGCCAGCTCAAACAGTATCTCGACCAGAAGATTTACGGCTGGTAAGAATATGAAAAACCAGAATATGAAACGCATCATGATCCCGTCCGCATTGTTCTGCCTGACCGCCGGACTGTGTGCCGAAGATTATCATGCCGTTTTCACGGAAGGACAATGGGAGCCGTCTCATTTCCTGAACGTGAAAAGTCCGCGGTGGGATTACCGCGGGATCATGCTTCAGGGTGCCGGACATATCTACAACCGGACTCCGGATGTTTCGGACGAGGAATTGTTCCGGAAATACGGCAGCGACGTGTTTGCCTCGCTGATGCTGAACCGCAAGTTCACCGGCAATGCGACCATCCGTTCGAAAATGAGTTTCGACCACCGGATGGCACCCTTGATTGTGATTGCTCCGGAACTGGGCAAAGGCAAGGACGGACAGCACGAATTCCGGGAACATTTCGAAATCGTGCTGTTCGATGAAGGCATCAATATCTGGCGGCACATGTACAAGGACGGCAAGGCGTCATGGTACAAAGCCGCATGGCTGAACGCAAAGTTCGAACCGAAAAAAGTGTACGAACTGGAAGTGCAGCTCCGGTACACCAAGTTCGGCTGTACCATGACTGTCCGGTGCGATGGAAAGGAATGCGGATATTCCGAAGCGAATCTGCCCCGTACCTGGTATGCCGGGATTACCGCCTGTGAAGGTCGCAACCGGTTCTACGATTTTCAGGTGATGCAGCCCAAACTGAAAGCCAGAAATAAGTTTTATCCAAGGACTCCGGAACATCCCGCGAGTCCTTTTTTTGACGTAGCTGGAGAGCATTATGGATACGCAGCAGATGGAAGAACAGTTCAACCGCATTGCGGAAGAATACGACGTCAACCGGCGGAAATTCATTCCGTGTTTTGCTGAGTATTATGAAAAAACCACGGCATTTGCCGCATCCGGCCTGAAACCGCCGCGCCGTATTCTGGATCTGGGTGCAGGCACCGGCTTGCTTTCCATGTATTATTACCGGCATTTTCCCCGTGCGGAATACGTGCTGGCCGACGTCGCGGAAGCGATGCTGGAAGTTGCCCGGAGACGTTTCGCCGGAATGCCCAATGTGAAATTCGAAACAGCGGATTATACCCGCGGACTCCCCGGCGGAGATTTCGACCTCATTGTTTCAGCTCTGTCGGTACATCATCTGGAAACGGAACAGAAAGCGGAACTGTTTTCGCGCATACATGAGAGACTGCCGGAAGGCGGCTGTTTTGTCAACTATGACCAGTTCTGCGCCGACACGCCGGAAGCGTGCGGCTGGTTCGACCGGTACTGGATCGCACAGCTGTACCGCAGCGGTCTTTCCGAAACGGATCTTGCCCGATGGCGGGAACGGCGCAAACTCGACCGGGAATGTTCTCTTTCCGAAGAACTTGCCATGTTGAAAAATGCCGGTTTCCAGTCGGTGAACTGCATATACAGCGCAGTGAAATTCAGCGTGATTGCGGCGGTGAAATAATCAGCTTTCCCGAATGGGATGACGTCTGCGGTATTCCAGCGGCGACAGTCCGCATGTCCGCCGGAACACCCGGTGGAAATAAGCTCCGTCGCGGAAACCGCAGCGTTGTGCAATCTTTTCAACCGTGAAACTGGAACGTGCCAGCAGACGTTTTGCCGCAGACAGCCGCTGTTCACGCAGCAGTTCGCAGAACCTTTTCCCGAAAATCCGGCGGATGCGTCCGGAAGCGCGGGCGGGACTCAGTTCCAGCAATCTGGCAGCATCTTCCAGCCCAATGTTCCGGACATATTCCCGTTCCAGAAAATGTTCGAGCCGTTCCCGTTCATTTTCCATGCTTCCTTCCCGTTCGGCAGACGCTTCCGCCACAGCCGCCGCGATCAGTTCACCGTATGCCTGAAATGCGCGCAGGGAACGCGGCAAGTTTAGCAGATTTTCCGCAGAAACTCCGCGGATTTTTTCCTTCAGCAGCAGTTCTGCCGGATTCCGTTCCTTTGCCGCGGCAAACGGTCCGGCAAAAATACAGCCGCACAGTTTTTCACCGGTCATGACCGGGAAAACTCCTTCAATGAAACCGCAGGCGCATTGTTTCAGAAAAAAGGCGGGACGCCGGATCAGCTGTTCCTGCACAACGCCGCAGTCAAATGCCACACAGCGCAGCTCTGTTTTGCGTCTGCCGCGTTTTACTTTCGTGCAGAACGGGTTCAGATGATAGGACGGCAGAATTCCCGCAGCCAGCCGTCCGGTGAAATCATGCAGACACAGACTGCAATGAAACTGTTTTTCGAAAACCGCGATTGCGTTCAGCAGAATAATCTGTTCCATAAAAAACTCCTGTTTATTATAAAAAATACATCATATCGGCAAAAAAATCCATAGATTATTTCAGAAAAACGGAATATTTTATGGCTATCACAGAAAATTTCAGGAGGAACAGGTCATGGAAATGCTGCATTACAAGTTTGAAAAAGAAATTCCGGTGATTGCGGAAACGGATGTGCTGGTGGTCGGTGGAGGTCCCGGCGGATTCAGTGCCGGAGTGATGGCGGCGCGCCGCGGAGCCAAAACCCTGGTGGTGGAACGTTACGGCTGTCTCGGCGGCATGGCGGTTTTCGGTGAAGTTACCCCGTTCATGCCCAATCATGTGAAAGGCGCTTCGCTGGATCGTCCGGTGTTCATGGACTGGTGCCGGAAAATGTGGGAATACCGTCCGCAGCAGGAACAGCAGGAACGTCCTTTTGATGAACAGGCGGGAATCCGCGAGGTTTCGAAGGACGAAGCGATGCTGGCAATGGAGGATCTGCTGCTGGAATCCGGAGCGAAAATTCTGTATCATCATACGCTGTTTGATGTAATTATGAAAGACGGCAAAATTTCTGCGGCGGTGTTCCATTCCAAGTCCGGGCTTTCCGCAGTCAAAGCGAAAATCTTCATTGACTCCACCGGCGACGGCGACCTGGCAGTGCTTGCCGGATGTCCTTCGGAATTCGGCAATGAAGACGGCTATTGCCAGCCCATGACCACCTGTTTCAAGCTGGGAAATCTGGACCGTTCCCGGATGCCGGACCGTCTGGAAATCAACCGGCTGTATGATGAGGCAAAAGCCGCCGGTGAGATTGATTGTCCGCGGGAAAACGTGCTGTGGATGATTACTCCGGAAAGCGATGTAATCCATTTCAATACAACCCGCATCATCAAAAAAAGCGGCGTAGTCGGCACGGAACTTTCCGAAGCGGAAATCGAAGGCAGACGGCAGATCCGTCAGTTTGTGAAATTCCTGCGGAAACATGTCCCCGGTTTTGAACAGGCGCGGATTCATTCCATTGCGCACCATGTGGGCATCCGGGAAAGCCGCCGCATCGTGGGACGGGTCTATCAGACTTCGGAAGATTTCCTGAAAGCGGCGAAATATGCCGACGGCATTGCCAAAGTCCGTTACTGCATAGACATACACAACCCGTCCGGTACTGGAACGCAGATCATCAACATGCCCAAAGACGACTGGTACGAAATCCGTTACGGGGCGTTGGTTCCGAAGAATTGCGACAATCTGCTGATGGCATGTCGTGCTATATCGCTGGATCATGCGCTGCACAGCAGTGCCAGAGTGATGCCGCCGATCTGTTCCGTTGGTCAGGCGGCGGGAATGGCGGCTGCGATGTGTATGGAACAGGGACTCATTCCGCCGGAACTGAACGGGGAAGAAGTCCGTAAAAATCTGGCAGCAGCGGGAGCCTGTCTGTAAAAACACCTGATTTGCTTTGAGAAAAACGCATGGAAGGGGAAAAACTTCCGTGTGTTTTTTACATTTTCCGGGAACAAGGTATCTCTAATAAAAACTTGAAAATCCGGGAGACAATGCTATATTATTGATATATAGAAATCTTAACAGGGATTATCATGGACAGAAACGAAGCACAGGCGGCGGGACGGAATTCCGCCGGAAACATTCGTCTGCGGCGCATCCTTCCGGACTGCGTCCTGTTCCTTATTCCTCTGCTGCTTCTGCCGTTCTTTCTGCGTCATTCCTTTTCCGGGGGAAATCCGGAAGAATACCATGCGATGTCTCCGGTTCCGGTGCAGAACCGGACCGTTTCGGGTATGGGTTCCGCAGTCATTCCGCTGCCGGATTATCTGTCCGGAGACTTCCGGATGCCGGAACCCTGGCTGTCCGACAACCGGCCGCGTTTTTTGCCGGGGCGTCCGGAGCTGCCGGCAGTCCTGAATCTGGAAGTGCAGCTCCTTCTTCTGGCGCGGACCAGCATCTGCATCGAAGACCGGGTATTGACGAACTGCCGCAAATTTCTGAAATTTTCTCTGCATGTGCGCGCCGGTCCGCTTTCCTTCCCTGTTTTTCGGGAATTTAACCAGGGTCAGGTTTGACGAACAAGAATTGAAACAGATAACAGAGAAATGAGGAACAAGGGATATGAGTTTTATAGACTGGCTGATCTTGATTGTACCGACAGCGATGGTTTTCGCGCTGGGCGTGTATTCGATGAAATATGTCCATGGAGTGACGGACTTTCTGTCTGCCGGACGCGTGGCGGGGCGTTATGTGCTGAGCGTGGGCGATGTCGCCAACGCGTTGTCGATCATCGGATTGGTGGCATATGTGGAAGTGCAGTACAAAACCGGTTTTGCGCTGGTGTTCTGGAACAACATCATGCTGCCGCTGGGCGTGATAATGAGTCTGTTCGGATACTGCACCTACCGGTTCCGCGAAACGCGCGCCATGAGTCTGGGGCAGTTCCTGGAAATGCGCTACAACCGTCCGTTCCGTGTTTTCGCGTCCGCCCTGCGTTCGCTTTCGGAAATGCTTGCCAACATGATCATGCCGGCGATTGCCGCCCGTTTCTTCATATATTTCCTTGACCTGCCGCGTTCCTTCACGGTCTGCGGCATTGAGATTTCCACATTCGGCGTGATTGTGGTGCTCTGCCTGACCATTGCCATCAGCCTGATCTGTTTCGGCGGCACGCTGTCGCTGCTGATCACAGATGCCGTTCAGGGAATTCTGCTGTTCCCGCTGATGGTGGTTTTTGTGGTGTTCGTGCTGTACAAGTTCAGCTGGGGAGCGGAAATCATTCCGGTCATGAGCGACCGTGTGGTGAATGAAAGTTTTCTGAATCCGTACGACATCTCCAATCTGCGCGACTTCAATCTGGTGATGGTGTTCATGACGATCATCGTTTCCGTCATTCACCGCGCCAGCTGGATCGGGGCGGGATACTCCACCGCGGCGAAAACGCCGCATGAACAGAAAATGGCGGGACTGCTCGGCACCTGGCGTGGAGCCATCGTGTCGCTGCTGTACGTGCTGATCGCCATCTGCATCATCACGGTCATGAACCATGCGGATTTCGCCACCAAGGCGAAAGCGATCCGTTCCGGGCTCAGTACGCATATTGCCGAGGAAATCGTGGCGAAAGAGAACCGGGCGGATTTTGTGAAACGGATCAATGCGGTTCCGGAACAGCTGCATACCATCGGCAAGGATACGCCGCTGTCGCAGGCGCAGAATCTGGACACTCCGGTACTGAATACGGCGCATGAGGCGTTCAAATCCTATGAAGGCGAAGCGGCAGGCAATGCGAAGTTCCAGGAATTCCGCACGCTGTATCATCAGCTGATGATGGCGACCAGTATGCGCGAACTTCTCCCGCCGGTCCTGATGGGATTGTTCTGTCTGCTGCTGGTGCTGGCCATGATTTCAACGGACGACACGCGCATTTACAGTGCCAGTCTGACCTTTACGCAGGACGTGATACTGCCGTTCTGCAAAAACGGCATCAGCCCGAAAACCCATATCCGGCTGCTGCGCTGGGTGTCGGTCGGTGTGGGCGTGTTCTTCCTGATCGGCAGCTTCTTCATGTCGCAGCTGGACTACATCAACCTGTTTGTGACGCTGATGTGCATGATGTGGCTGGGCGGCTGCGGACCGGTCATGATTTTCGGTCTTTACAGCCGTTTCGGCAATACCGCGGGAGCATTTGCCTCGCTGATTTCGGGTATGCTGCTCTCGTTCTTCAGCATTTTCGTGCAGCGGAACTGGGCGGACGTGGTGTACCCGTGGCTGCTGGAAATGGAGTGGGCGGAAGGGATCGGCTCGGCGCTGGAAACCATTTCCGCGCCGCTGAATCCGTATGTGGTCTGGAAAATGGACCCGGTGAAATTCCCGATCAACTCGTATGAACTGTATCTGCTCACCATGCTGATAACGCTGGTGATTTTCTGCGCGGTTTCCGCTTTGACGCAGCGGAAGCCGTTCAACCTTGACCGTATGCTCCACCGCGGCATTTACGACACTGCGGGGGAAAGCAATGCGGCTGAACGCTGGACACTGCGCAACCTCGGTTCAAAACTGATCGGCATCACGCCGGAATACACGCGGGGCGACCGTATCATCGCCTGGGGCGTGTTCATTTACAGTCTGTTCTATAAATTCCTGCTGGCATTCATCATTGTGGTGATCTGGAATGCAGTTACGCCGTGGCCGCTGGAATGGTGGGGCTGGTATTTCTTCATCACCACCCTGCTGATTCCCGGAATTGTGGCGTTCATCTCCACATTCTGGTTCGGCATCGGCGGCGTGGTTGACCTGTTCCAGCTGTTCCGCGACCTGGAAAAACGGGTGGTGGATCCGCTGGACAACGGACAGGTGGAAGGAAATGTGTCTCTGGCGGACAAGGCGCGTTTTGAAGAGATAGAAAAACAAAAAACTGCTGAAGACAAGCAGAATTCAAAGTAAGGATTGAAGTAAAAAATGTCTGTGACAAGTCAGATCGCCATGCTGGCGATTCAACTCGGATTGATTATCTTTGCCGCCAAATTTTTTGGCCGGCTGGCTCAGAAAATCAGCATCCCGCCTGTACTGGGCGAACTCCTGGCAGGTATCCTGATCGGACCCTACCTGCTGGGAGGGGTGGATTTCGGTCTGCCGGGATTTGAACATGGTTTCTTCCCGCTGCTGGAAGGAGCTTCGCTTCCGGTTTCCGTGCCGCTGTATTCCATCGCGACCCTCGGCTCGATCATGCTGCTGTTCATGTCGGGTCTGGAAACGGATCTGCGGATGTTCTTCCGTTATTCCGTAGTCGGAACCGTTGTCGGACTGGGCGGTGTGATTTTCTCGTTTGTGTTCGGCGCCGTGCTGGGTATGCTGCTGCTTCATGCGCCGTTCATGGATCCGCGCTGTCTGTTCCTCGGTATTCTGAGTACCGCAACCAGCGTGGGGATCACCGCTCGTATTCTGTCTGAAAAGAAAAGTATTGACTCTCCGGAAGGAACCACGATTCTGGCTGCCGCGGTGATTGACGATGTGCTGGGCATTATCTGCCTGGCGATTGTCATGGGTATTGTCGGCGGCATGGACAGCGGCAAGGTGAACTGGAGCGGAATCGGCATCATTGCGGTCAAGAGCGTGGGAATCTGGCTGGGCGTTACGGCGGTCGGTCTGACCCTGGCGCACAAGATTGCCGGATTCCTCAAACTGTTCCGTACTTCGGCAGTGTTTGCTCTGCTGTCGTTCGGTCTGGCTCTGTTGCTGGCAGGGTTCTTCGAACAGGCGGGTCTGGCTATGATCGTCGGTGCCTACGTGATGGGTTTGAGTTTGTCCAAAACCGATATTTCCTTCTCGATTCAGCGGCATCTGCAGGGCGTGTACGAGTTCCTTGTCCCGATTTTCTTCGTGGTGATGGGTATGCTGGTGGACGTCCGGGTGATGACGGATTCGCATGTGCTGAAATTCGGTCTGATTTACAGTCTGCTGGCGGTTTTTGCCAAGGTGATCGGCTGCGCACTGCCTGCGTTCTTCATGAACTTCAACTGGCTGGGTTCTCTGCGGATTGGCGCGGGCATGGTTCCCCGTGGTGAAGTTGCTCTGATTATCGCCGGCATTGGAGCCACGACCATGATGAAACTCAACGGTGCAGAAGTGCCGATCATTAATTCCAAACTTTTCGGTGTGGCGATCATCATGACGCTGGTGACAACGCTGGCCGCGCCGCCGCTGCTTTCCTTTGTGCTTTCGCTGAAAGGCAGCGGCGTCCGCAAACAGACCAGGGACGACACTGCCGTGCATACGGAATACGATTTCCAGTCGGAAGCCGTTTCTTCGTTTGTCCTGCACCTGCTGATCGCTAACTTCCGGGCGGAAGGCTACCGCCATTCCGACATTTATCCGGAAGGCGGACTGACCCATTTCCGCCGCGGCTCCACCACGTTCACGCTGCATGTGGAAGGCAATCACTTTGATTTCGAATCCGCGCAGTCCGAAGTGGTTCTGATCAAGACCGTGGTTTATGAAACGGTGGTTGATCTGTACCGCACGGTGGGCAAACTGCGCGAACTGACCCTGCCGGATGCTTTCGACCGGGCGGTCATGTCCGACCTGAAAGAACTGCCGACACCTGCCTCGCTCGGCACCATTCATTTCGACGCGGTAGTTCCGCCGGGCTGTATTGAAGTTGACCTGAAAGCGGAATCGCTGGAAGACGCCATCAGCGAATTGACCGGCGCGCTTTCCCGCAACGGACATCTGGCAGATCCGGACAAGTGCCTGTTTGATGTTCTTGCCCGTGAAAGCATTGTGTCCACCTGCGTGGCAGACCAGGTGGCATTCCCCCACGCCCGTACCTCCGGCACCAAGAAAATGGTGGCGGCTGTCGGTATCAGCCGGCACGGATTCAAGGAATTCAAAACGTCCGGCCATGACCTGCGGGTTGTGGTGCTGATTCTCTGTCCGCCGGAAGAGGACAAGCCTTACCTGCAGTTTGTGGCTGCCATGGCAACCCGGCTGGGCAAGAAAGAAATTTACAACAGCATTGCGTCGTCGGACAACACCTCCGAAATCCGCAGTCTGCTGAACGGCAAAAAGAAAGTCTGATTCTGATTTTTGCCTGAAAATGAAAATGCGGCAGGTTTTTACGCCTGCCGCATTTTCTGTTTTGAATGGAAGCATCAAGTATGGTGAGTTGGATGCTTGGGGAATGTCCCGTCCGCCGCGGATTGATAGGATTGGACACTGTCCCGCAGCTGCTGTATGAAACGGTCCTCGTTCTCGATTTCCCGCAGAATGGCTGCGCATTCGGGACAACTGCGCAAGTGGCTGGAACACTGAATCTTAAGCAGCACCGGCAGCAGGTTTTTATGATAGCGTTCCCAGGTATTTTTACTGTAATGCATTTTACTGTTCCTCCTCCAGATTGGCGATAATTTTCCGCAAATTGCTGACACAGCGGCTTTTGATGGTATAGAGTGCCGTGTCCGAAATATTCAGGAATCTGGTAACTTCCTGAACGGAACGGTTGTGTATGGCATACATTTCAAAAGCCAGATAATTTTCCGGCTTGATCTGAGTGCGGAGTTCCCGCAGTGCCGTGTCGAACACATGTTTGCGCCATTCTTCGTCCCAGACGCTGTTCCAGGAGGAATCGTCTGCCAGACAGGATTTTTCCACATCATCAATATTCTGGCTGTCTTTGCGCTGACGGAATATTTTCAGCGCCTGATTCCGGACAATTTTGCGGAAATAATGACGGAATCGCCCTTTGGCGGGATCATATTTGAAAACGATGTTGTCCGGCACATGATCCGGATCGTAACGCTGGAGAATGTCCTTCTGAAAAATTTCGCACATGACATTCTGAACCAGTTCTTCGTTCTCGTCCGGCGTGAGAAAAAAATCATTGCCGCAGAGCAGAATCAGCGGCTTGTACGTTTCATAGAATTCCTGCCATGAGATCTCGTCGCCGGAACGGACTTTGACCAGCAGGGATTTCCGGGTTGTAAAAGGCATGTCATATCCTCCAAAAGATTTGTTTTTCTGAGTACCTACTTCCCGGAAAAATGCAGATCTTGCAGGAAAAAAACGGATTCCTGCAAGATTTTACGTTTTTTTACAGACTGAAATGATCCGCCTGCTGCTGGATTTCCAGAGCCTGACGGGTACGTTTCAGAACCGTATTTGTGTTCAGATCGCCGGGTTTTCCATCCAGTTCCATCAGATACCAGTCCAGATACTTCGGTCCCGTGTAGGCTGCCGGGATGATGATTTCCGGTTCGGACTGTCCCTGAATCCAGGCGGTGATTTTATTTTCCGTGCAGTTGAATTCAATCACTCCGCCGGTTCCCCAGACCGTGAACCGCCAGTACTGCGGCATCCGGTATCCGTGGGAATCGGGTTCGGCGTAGGAGACGTCGCCGAGAACGCCGCAGCCGTTGTCCATGACCAGCATGAACTGGGCGGCGTCGTTGAAACAGTCGCATTTGGAATCGAAGGCGCGCCAGGTGCGGGCGGCAGGCACGGCACGGATTTCCAGACCGGTCATCCACGGGATGAAATCCAGCGCGTGAATGGCAATGTCATTGATCGTGCCGCCGTGTTTTCCCGGTTCGAAATACCAGTGCGGACGGCTGTCCGCCAGCAGCGGATGCTGTCCGCCGAATTGAATCTGAGTGATTTTGCCCAGTTTTCCGGAACGGACCAGCTCGCGGGCGGCAGCGAAACTGTCGATTGTGCGGAGATCCAGCATACAGCCGACGGACAGCTTTTTTTCCTTAGCCAGTTTTTCGATTTCGTCCAGTTCCGCCAAAGAAGTGCAGAGCGGTTTATCGGCGATGATATGTTTTCCGGCTTTCAGGGCGGCGATTGCGATGGAACCGCGTTTGGCATAGTAATCCCCGATGGCGACAATATCGCAGGGGGCTTCCGCCAGCATTTTTTCAATGGAATCGTAAACGGGTCCGTTGTAATCGGGATGACTGGTCTGGAAGGCATTCAGCGCATCGGGATCTTCTTCGCCGATTGCAGTGATTTCCAGTTCAGGTGATTGCACCGCCAGATTGAACAGTCCGTTGACATGTCCATGGCGGAGTCCGGCAAAAACGATTTTTCTTCTCATACAGCAACCTCATGCGTGTTGTTTATCTTCGGAATATGAAGGTATTATATCACATGCCGAAGATAAAACAACAGCGCAACCGCTCATTTCGGAAATTAATCCGGCAAAACTTGTCCCCTTGTTCCATTTATGCGGAACGGAACCTGAGACAATCCTTTTTTTGAACTCAACGCATATTGGAAGACTCCGGCAATTCCGTGTGCAGCGTTATTTCCTTCAATATCAGATTGCGGGGCGATTGAATTGGGCGCATATGCAGGAGGATTTGCCGTATGTGCTGTTTGCTGATCGCGTTTTCCGCATGATACGGGAATACGAAAGTCCGGGTTTCATGTCCGTCGAGCATGATGCTGCCGCCTCCGATGAAATTGTTTTTTTTGTCCCGCGTACTGACACCCGCCGTGGACCGGGTTTTTTCCGGATTGGCGATGACAATCCGGATCCAGCGGTATTCCGGCATCGTCTCCACCGGAAAAACCGCCATCGGCCATTCCCCCGCCTTGAATTGAATGTGCAGTCCGTCTTTTTCCTGAACTCCGGACGCCAGGTAATAACTCACTTTGTTTTCCGTTGAACCTGCGCGGAATACAGTATGGGCTTTATCCTGAAATGTCATTCCGGTGTAATGACGTTTCAGCTGCATCCGTCTGCCGCCGTTTTCAACTTCAACTTTCAGCGTGAAATTTCCTTCCGGAATGGTGCAATCAAACATCGCGGCGTTTCCATTCTGCTGATATTTCAAGTCCGGAGATATTCGGATTCTGCTGCCGGGTTCCGTGTACAGAGTGAAACGGACTCCGGTTTCTGCTTTAATCTGTCCTTCCGGGTGCGAGGACTGCAGCAGAACGGGAAAGCCCTGCTTCATGACTTCCAGTTCATTCAGCAGTTCTTTGCGGACTTTTTCCACCAGAGCCGCATCTTTCGTGAAGGTAACCCGCGTGGGGGCAACACGGTTCACAATGCTGAAAATTCTGTCGTCAGCGGAATATTTCACGTTCAGCTGCCGGGCGTTCTGTTTCAGCTCATTCTGGAGCATGTTCAGAAGGTCAATATCCTCATTGCCCTGTCGGATTAATTCCAGCCGCAGGGAAGATATCGGCTGTTCCGCCATGGTCGCCGGCGGATAAATCAGCAGCCCGTCGCCGGGAGTGTTTCGCCCGCTGACCGGAACATTCCAGACATCCGCTTTGACAAATCCTTTTTTTGCCGGTTTTGTCCACAGGACCGTCGACCAGTAAAGCGAACCTTCTATGCCGTATTTCGCCTGAAGCCATCCCAGAATCCGGGGTGCTGTCCCGAACGCATTGATGTGATACGTCGGGTACGGCGCAGTTGGAATGTCGCACGTATACCACCAGACACTCTTGCCGCGACGCTGTTCCGCCGGATAAAATATCGGGTCGTAAGTGGAAATTCCGGTACAGAGGATATCGGCATAATCGGAAATCAGCGGCAGGTGATTATGATTGTCGGTCAGAAGAAAGCGAGCTTCCGGCACTGCGGCCTTGGTCCGTCTGTAATATGCTTTGTATTTTTCGATGTCGTTGTCTTTCGGTTCATCCCATGCATAAACAAAACCATTGTTCAGCACGCCGGACGGTTTTACCTTTTCACAGATTTTTTTCAACGGTTCCGGACCGGGAATCCAGCCCAGCGAAAAAGTGTTGACGCGCGGATCCTTCAAATATTTCAACGCCTGTTCCGAATGCAGCGAAACCGGCAGATCCCCCGACATCAGACGCCGTTCAACCAGAAACCAGTAGAGTTTCTGCAGGAAAGCATTGCATTCCGGAGAGTTTTCCGAAACACCGTAATACACGCCGATCTGCCGCCTGCCATGCCACAGCAGAAACGCGGAATGAACCGTCGGAGTATCCGGCAGGGAAAAAGCCCGAACCCGCAGATTCAGCGGAAAGGAAACGGATCTGCCATCCAGGTCCACGTTTACTTTGCCCTGATAATTTCCGGGAATCTGACCCTTCGGAACATGAATATCGACATAAAAAGCCTGATTGATGCCTTTGGTCAGCCCGGTTTTGTTTCCAGGCGGCAAGGCATCCGGATAATGGCGCGGTACGCCGTCCGGTCCCGGACTGGCAATGTATTTTGCCCGGAAAACTTGAATATTGTCCGCGGCGATCCGGTCTCCTTGTCTGTTTTTCAACTCGGAAACCAGAACTTCCGCTCTGCGCACTTCCTGATCCGGACAGATGACAATCTGGAACAGTTCATGTTCATTGCCGGCTGCATCCAGTTCAATTTTATTCCAGCCTGCCGGCAGCGGAGCATCCTGCGCCAGTTTGTTCATGACACTGTCCGCAATCACGCGGTGATCTGCCCGGACAGCTTCCGCGCATCCGAGCAGCGCAAGGATAAACAGAATTTGCTTTTTCATATTGAATCCTCCTCAATACCAGGGGGTAAGGTTGAATTTTTTATTGATGACTGCCGCGGATCTTCCGGATGCGTCCGGGCGGGGATGCGCATTCTTTTCAGGCGGAACACCGTGCGCGGCTCGGCGCGTGCGGGCAATACCGCACTGGACAAATGTTTCCTCAGCAAATATCTTTCCTGACGATTTCCCCGGGGAGCGTGGCAGCGCCGCTCCATATCTTGCGTCCGGGATAGATGGATGTATGGATGCCGATATGGACACCTTGACCGATCACGGTTCCGAATTTTCTGCGGCCGGTTTCCACCAATGCGCCATTGACCATGGACCTGTGATTTCTGCCGTCATGCCGGAAATTGGACGCGATCGTGCCGCCGCCGATATTCGTATCCGGACAAATGACCGAATCACCGAAATAACTCAAATGCGCCACAGCGACGTGATGCATCAGAATGGAATTCTTGATCTCGACCGCCTGTCCGATGTGGCAGTTGTCGCCGATGAAAGTACAGCCGCGCAGACAGCAATTCGGACCGATCCGGCAGTTTTTCCCGATGACCACGACGCCCTCGATAAATACGCCCGGCAGCAGCACGGAATTTTCTCCGAGCATCACAGTCCCGTCGATTACAGCGCCTTCACGGATGTTTCCCGATGATCGTGAGGAACCCGCCTTTGACAAAATCTTTTCATGGACGGCAAGCACGTCCCATGGATATTGAATCAAAATTGAGTCGTCATCGGCCGTAAGACTTTTCCTGCCATCGCCCCCCTCGGCAAGCAGCCTGCCGTCTTTCCCGTACAGTTGAAATCCATCGGACATTTCCCGCAGCGTTTCCAGGAGAAGCGCAGAGGGAAACAAAGCGGCGGAAACTCTTTTCAGAAACGGGACCGCACTCCATCTTTCTGTGATAAAATCGCCCCACGCCCCCATGCCGAATTCCAGATCCCGCATATCTTTCAAACAATCCAGCGGAGCCATGGCAGCCGGAATTTCAGTGTCAAAATATTCAAACATCATGCAAGCGCCTTTTCAATTTCAGCACAAATCGTTTTACTCCAGAACTCGGCATCTTCTTTTTTGCGGGTCTCGACCAGGACACGGCACTTCTTTTCCGTACCGGAATACCGGACCATCACCTTGCCGGAATCACCAAGAGACTTCCGGGCCTGTTCAATTTTTGCTTGCACTTCCGGCAGTTCCCGCAGCGGGACCTTTTCAGCCACAGGGATATTTTTCAGAATTTGAGGGAATTCCGTCATAAAGCCGGATGCCAGGTCGTGAAGCGTTTTATTCTCGCGTTTCATTACCCGCGCGACGTGAAGCGCCGAGATCAGACCGTCTCCGGTCGTGGCGTAGTCGTGGAAGATCAGATGCCCGGACTGCTCACCGCCGAGGTTCAGATTCAATTCCCTCATTTTGTCGATCACGTAACGATCGCCGACCTGCGTGATTTCCGTCTTGATGTCTGCCTGCTTCATGGATTCGATCAGCCCCATGTTGCTCATGCAGGTAACCGCGACCGTATCATTGGAAAGGCGTCCCCGTTTCTTGTAATCCAGCGCACAAAGCCCGATGATCCGGTCCCCGTTGACGATATTTCCGAGGTGGTCGGAGAAAATGACCCGGTCGGCATCGCCGTCCAGCGAGATTCCGATATCGGCTTTATATTCCCTGACCAGACGCTGCATGTTCTGAGGGTACATGGCTCCGCATTTTTCATTGATGTTGCTGCCGTCCGGCGAGGTCGCGGTGCGGATCAGTTCCACCCCCAGTTCCTTCAGGATCAGGGGGGCGATGTAATAGGCGGCTCCGTTCGCGCAGTCCAGAACTGCGCGGATGCCGGAAAGCGAATTATTGCGGATTGAACTCTTTGCGAACTCAATGTAGCGTCCGCGGGCATCATCAATGCGGAAAGCCTTTCCGATCTTATCGGACTGCTCCAGATTTTCGCCGCGGATCATCTGCAGAATATCAGCCTCGATCTGGTCCTCGACTTCGTCTGGAAGTTTGTACCCGTCCTTGTCGAAAATCTTGATCCCGTTATCCGAAGCCGGATTGTGCGAGGCGGTGATCATGATCCCGCAATCCGCGCACATGGATTTCGTCAGATGTGCCACGGCGGGGGTCGGCAGCGGACCAATCTCGAACACGTCCATGCCCATGCTGACCAGACCGCTGGTCAACGCTGTTTCGAGCATATATCCGGACAATCTTGTATCTTTTCCGAGAACTGCCCGCGGTGTGCTGTTGCCGTTGCGCATGAAATACCGGGCAATAGCTTTCCCCGTCCACAGCGCAATTTCCGGTGTGATCGGATATTGATTTGCTTTGCCCCGGATTCCGTCTGTACCAAAAAGTTTTGTCATTTACAAGCCTTTCTTTTTTGACCATTGGTTCACAGTGAATATATTATGCCAAACCGAATTTCGGCCTTCGGAGTTCCAACGGGAATAAATCCTTGTTCCGGCAGAAAAAAAGATGAACGTCATGCGTCCTGAAAAGACGCATAAAAATTCAGACAGTGGAATCTGGTTCAAAACGTCAGCAGACGATGCAATTTCACACATGGTTCTCTCCTTTGTTCATTACTTCAAAAGACTGAATGTGCAAAACTGCGACTCTATAATATAATTTTTTCATCCGAAAAATCAAGAGATGAAAAATGAAAAACAGAAAAAAACATATTCGTGTTTCGGGACGGCACTGCCAAAAGACCGCAGAGGGTGAAAACAACAGCTTTTCCATACACTGTCCACGCTCAAAACAGAATTGCGTTTTTATGGAATTTACGTTTTTTCCGGCTTTTGGCGGCGGCGTCCTTGACCGTAAACCGTCAAAAACTTGATTTAAAACCCGGTTCGTGATTTGACAAACGGGGTTTTGCGGTGTATTTTGTCAGGAATTCAGGTAAATTTCATATTATATTACAGTATACCTGTAACCTAAGTTAAAAGGAGTTGACATGGGAAAAGAAATTACCGTTGACGGCAATTACGCCGCCGCACATGTTGCCTACGCTCTGAGCGAGGTAGCAGCCATCTACCCGATCACCCCGTCGTCCACCATGGGCGAATGGGTTGACGAATGGGCAAGCCAGCACAAAAAGAACATCTGGGGCAAGGAAGTTTCTGTTGCCGAAATGCAGTCTGAAGCCGGTGCCGCCGGTGCAGTTCACGGTTCGCTTGCGGCCGGAGCTCTCACCAGCACGTACACTGCTTCCCAGGGTCTGCTCCTGATGATCCCGAACATGTACAAAATCGCCGGCGAAATGCTGCCGACTGTTTTCCATGTAACCGCCCGCGCTCTGGCGTGCCAGTCCCTCGCCATCTTCGGCGACCACTCGGACGTGATGGCATGCCGCAACACCGGTTTTGCGATGCTCTCCGCCGCTTCCGTTCAGGAAGAAATGGACCTCGCACTGGTTGCGCACCTCTCCACCTACAAGGCAAAAGTTCCGTTCCTGCAGTTCTTCGACGGATTCCGTACTTCTCACGAGCTCCACAAGATCGAAGAAATCCCCTACGAAACCATTGCTTCTCTGGTCGAACCGCAGTACATTCAGGAATTCCGCGAACGCGCTCTGCGTCCGGATAAACCGATCTGCAAAGTCGGCGCACAGAACGGCGACGTTTACTTCCAGGGCCGTGAAACGGTCAACAAATTCTACAACGCCACCCCCGCCATCGTGCAGGAATACATGGACAAAGTTGCCGCCAAGACCGGCCGTCAGTATCACCTGTTCGACTATGTCGGCGCGGAAGACGCCACAGATGTGATTGTCTCCATGGGTTCCTCCTGTGAAACCATCGAAGAAGCCATCACTTACCTGAACAAAACCCGCGGCACCAAATACGGTCTGGTCAAAGTCCGTCTGTACCGTCCGTTCTTCGCGGACGCCTTCAAAGCCGCTCTGCCGAAAACCGTCAAGCGCGTTGCGGTTCTCGACCGTACCAAAGAGCCGGGCGCACTCGGCGAACCGCTGTACCTCGATGTCAAAGTCGCGATCGACAACAATGACATCTACGTCATCGGCGGACGCTACGGTCTGTCCTCCAAAGAGTTCTCCCCGTCCATGGTTCTCGCCATCTACAAGCACCTCGAAAAGAAGGGCTTCCACGGCTTCACCATCGGTATCACCGACGACGTCACGAACACCTCTCTGTCCGTTGATGAACACATCGTCACCGAACCTGCCGGCACCACGAACTGCATGTTCTACGGTCTGGGCGGCGACGGTACCGTCGGCGCGAACAAGAGCTCGATCAAAATCATCGGTCAGTACACCAACAAACATGCGCAGGCATATTTTGCTTATGACTCCAAGAAGTCCTTCGGTCTGACCTGCTCGCATCTGCGTTTCTCCGACAGCCCGATCAAGTCGACTTACCTGATCACCAGCCCGGACTTCGTGTCCTGCTCCACGGCTGCCTACATCGGACGCTATGACCTGCTGAAAGGCATCAAAGAAGGCGGAACCTTCCTGCTGAACTCCCATTATCCGGACAGCGAAGTGTTCAACCACCTGACCCGCGACATGCAGGAAACGATCATCAGCAAGAAGATCAAATTCTACAATATCAACGCGGAAGAAATCATCAAGAAAATGCCGGGTCTGCGCGGTAAAGGCGCAAACACCGTCATGATGGTGGCATACTTCAAAGTCTCCGGAATTGTTCCGTTCGACAAAGCGTACGAAGGCATGAAAGCCATGAACGCCAAGACTTTCGGCAAAAAAGGTCAGGACGTTGTCGATATGAACAACGCGCTGGTTGACGCCGCAGTTGAAGCCTGCCATGAAGTGCCGGTTCCGGCGTCTCTGGACGGCGTTCCGCACTACACCCCGCCGAAAATGATTCCGGATCATGCCGATGCGTTTGCCAAGAACATCATCGAACCGCTGATGCACAACGAAGGCGACAGCGTTCCGGTTTCCGCCATGTCCGTCGACGGCACTCTGCCGACCGGCACGGCATGTCTGGAAAAACGCGGTGTTGCTCCGCGCGTTCCGCATTGGAATCTCGAAAACTGCATTCAGTGCGGCTTCTGCGCCATGGCATGTCCTCATGCCGCCATCCGCACGAAACTGATCTCCACGGCTGAACTGGCGAAAGCTCCTGCCACCTTCCGCACCAAAGATCCGGTGCCGAAGGATGACAACTACAAGTTCGCGATCCAGGTCTACATCGAAGACTGCACCGGCTGCGGCGTCTGCCTTGACCAGTGCCCGATGTCCAAGAAGGAAAACAAGGCTCTGACCTGGTCCACGCTCGAAGCCGAACGCGCCGCCGGTGCCAACGAAAACGAAAAATTCTTCGATTCCACCGCTGACAACGTTCTGGGCAAAAACTCCCCGAACACGGTCAAGGGCGCCATGCTCCGCAAACCGCTGTTTGAATTCTCCGGTGCCTGCGCCGGATGCGGTGAAACCCCGTATGTGAAACTGATGACCCAGCTGTTCGGCGAAAACGTCATGATCGCGAACGCCACCGGCTGCTCCTCCATCTACGGCGGTACTTTCCCGACCATCCCGTACACCAAGAACAAAGACGGCCGCGGTCCGGCATGGGCGAACTCCCTGTTCGAAGACAATGCAGAATTCGGTTTCGGTATGAGACTGGCGGTTGATCAGAACCGCGCTCTCCTCAAACAGAACGTCGAAGAAATCCTCGCCAGCGACAAACCTTCCGCCGCGCTCAAGGACGCCCTCAATGCCGCGATGAGCCATTGGGACAATTCCAAGACTCCGGAAGCTGTCGAAGCGCAGAATGCCGCCAAAGCGGCTATCGCCAAGGAACTCGAAGGCTGTGACTGCCCGATCCTCAAGAAAGCATACGAACTGTCCGATTATTTCTGCGACAAGTCCGTGTGGATCCTCGGCGGCGACGGTTGGGCGAACGATATCGGTTACGGAGGCATCGACCACGTCGTTGCCCAGGGCAAGAATGTCAACATTCTGGTCCTCGACACCGAAGTTTATTCCAACACCGGCGGACAGGCTTCCAAGTCCACTCCGACGGCTGCTGTTGCCAAATTCGCCATGGGCGGCAAAAAGACCTACAAGAAGAACATGGGCTTCATGTGCATGAGCTACGGCTATGTGTACGTCGCGTCCGTGTCCCTCGGCGCAGACCGCAACCAGGTGCTGAAAGCCTTCCAGGAAGCCGAAGCCTATAATGGTCCGTCCATCATCTTCGCTTACGCTCCCTGTATCGCTCACGGCATTGACATGAGCAAGACCCAGACCGAGCAGAAACGCGCTGTCGAAGCCGGTTACTGGCCGCTCTACCGCTATAACCCGACTGCTGAAAAACCGTTCAGCTGGGATGTCAAAGCCACGCCGGGCAACTTCCAGGAATTCATCCGCAGCGAAGGCCGCTACAAATCCCTGATGAAGACCAACGCTGCTCAGGCGGAAGAACTCTACGCCCAGGCGGAAAAAGATGCCGCCAAACGCATGGAATTCTTCAAGAATATCGGCGCCATCATGTGATAAAACCGTTCGCACGGTTTAACTGAACCTTAACCCGGAAGGGATGTTCCCCGCAAAGGAATGTCCCTTCCGTTTTTTCATTCGCGCAACAGGACAAAAAAATCATTTTTCATCACAAAAAAAACAAAATATCCGTCCCTGTATTGTATTTCTTTTTTCAGTATGATATATTATCCGCAACTACTGAACCTATAGAAAGGATAATGCAGCATGAAAGTTGATTTTTATTTCGGTCAGGACCTGATTTCCTCGGCGGAAGCCGGAGACTCCCTGGCAAAGATTCCCGTGAAAGCTCCGGGTAAAGCCGGCAGACAGATTATCCGTTTTTCATTGCCCATCCTGGATTTTCAGGGCTTCTGGATTCCGGAAGAACGGGTTCCCAGCAGCAGAATCATCTGGGTTATTCAAGGCAAATCCGCCGCCCAGCGGAATTTCCCGTATATGGCGTTCTTCAATTCCAAACAGGAAAACCGGGCATCCATTGCTTTGAGCAACCTGTATGATGATGTGCAGATCGACGCCCGGATGAACCAGCAGGAATGCACGTATGACATCACCATCACGGTTGCGGTCAAGGAAAACACCGGCGACTACGTTCTCACCCTGGACCGCCGCGGCGATCTGCTTTGGACGGAAGCACTGGCGGACTGGGTCAAGTCTTTGAATATCGCAACACCTGCTTTCCCGGACAACGCGTGGGATCCGGTGTTCTGCACCTGGTACGCCGTTCACGGCATGGTGAATCAGGACTGGGTGGAACGCATTGCACCGGAAGCCGTCCGGCTGGGCTTCAAGACCCTGATTATTGATGACGGCTGGAGTTATGACGACATGAAGCGGGTTTCTCCGCAGACCATCACCACCTGGTACAACTCCATCGGCAACTGGACTGTTTCCGATAAAAAATTTCCGGATTTTGCCAACCATGTCAAACGCATTCAGAAAGCGGGTATGCACTACATGCTGTGGGTCGCCCCGTTCCTGATCGGCAAGGACAGCGATATTGCGGAACGTTTCAGCAAAGCGGTCTTCCCCGCAGACCCCAAAGAAGGATGCAGAACCTTTGACTCGGCGCACGAAAAAGAGAGCGGCATTCTGCTGGACAAGCTCGGAACGCTGATGGAAAAGTATCAGCTGGACGGTCTGAAAGTGGATTTTCTGGATTATATTTTCCCGAATATCGAACGTTCCCGCGGACGCGAAACTCTGCATTTCATTGAACAGCTTTCCAAACGGATCCGCGCGGCAAAAGCCGATGCGCTGATCGAATTCCGGCAGAGTTATGCCACCCCGCAGATGCTGGCATACGGAACGCAGTTCCGCGCCGGGGATGTGCCGTTTGATTACGAAGATAATTTTGCGCGTCTCTGCCAAATCCGTATCAGTCTCGGCGGCGGCGACGGAGTTCCTGTTCATGCAGACCCCGTTTACTGGCATCCGCAGGAATCACCGGTCAATATCGCACGCCACATGATCGCGTCTCTTGCCGGTGTACCGATGATTTCCATGGACTTGAACCATATCAGCGAACAGGAAAAAGAAATCATTGCGCATTGGACAGCTTTCTATCAGGAACATCTGGATTTCTATCGGAAGGGACACTGGGAAGCCGCCTATCATCCATCCGGAGCAAGCTGGCTGAAAGTTACGCTCGGCAATGAATCCATGGTGATCGTGCATGACGAAGCCCGTCTGGTTCAGGCTCTGGAAAAAGCGGCGGATAAAGTCTATGTGCTGAACCTTTCTCCGGAAGAACTCGCACTCCCCGGTGCGCTGACATCCGGACCCGATGGTCATGCCGCACGTCCCGGACATGTTCCCTGTGGCGGCATGGGCATTATCGGATAACTCAAAAATCGGCAGGGAATCTGATTCTCTGTTTCACGCTCAACTGAAAACGTCCGGAAGGCATCCCTCCCGGACGTTTTTTCTATCAAAAAAACTCCGGATCTGCCCGAAAAAGCAGTCCGGAGTTTTTTGATTATCCGTTCAGAAAACTTACTTGGTAAGGATTCCCAGGAATTCCTGAACAGCCGGAGCGACTTTCACGATCACGGGAGTGAATACAATCGCCACCATGCTCATGAGTTTGACCAGAATGTTCAGAGACGGACCGGAGGTATCCTTGCAGGGATCGCCCACGGTATCGCCGATGACCGCCGCACCATGTGTCGGATTCTTGCTGCCGTCGGCAAGTTTTTTGCCGCCGAAGTTGCCTTTTTCAATGTGCTTCTTGGCATTGTCCCAGGCTCCGCCGGCGTTGTTGAGCGTACATGCCAGGGCGAAACCGGCAGTTAGACCGCCGGCGAGCAGACCCATCAGACCCGCAACACCGAGAACCAGACCGGTTACCAGCGGAACGATAATCGCCAGCAGAGCGGGAATCATCATTTCATGCTGGGCACCTTTGGTGGAGATTTCCACGCAGCGGGCGTAATCCGGACGTTCCTTGCCTTCCATGATTCCGGCTTTTTCGCGGAACTGGCGGCGGACTTCCTCCACCATGTGTCCGGCGGCACGGCCGACCGCTTTCATGGTCAGCGCGCAGAACACGAACGCCATCATGGCGCCGATGAACATGCCGCAGAGCAGCAGAGGATTCATGATGTTGATGTGATAATGGTCAATGAACACACTGATGTTGTCAATGTTGATGTTGTTCAGTTTCGCCAGCATGTCGGAGGACGCCATGTTGAATTTGCGGACCCAGATTTCGACTTCCTGGACTTCCGCGGCGAGCAGCGCCATCGCGGTCAGGGCGGCGGAACCGATGGCGAAACCTTTGCCGGTGGCGGCAGTGGTGTTGCCCAGCATGTCGAGTGCGTCTGTGCGTTCACGGACATGGGCGGGCAGGTGGGACATTTCCGCGTTTCCGCCGGCGTTGTCGGCGATCGGACCGTATGCGTCCGTGGCAAGGGTGATGCCCAGCGTTGCCAGCATACCGACAGCCGCAAAACCGATGCCGTACAGTCCGTTCATCATGCCGTTGGGGGCGAATCCGCCGGCGAATCCGAACGCGCAGATAATGGCGACAACCGTTGCGATCACCGGAATTCCGGAGGAAAGCATACCCAGCGCCAGTCCGTCGATAATCGTGGTCGCCGGACCCATCTGCGCCTGCGAAGCCAGTTCTTTGGTCGGCTTGTATTCATCGGACGTGTAATATTCCGTGGTGTAGCCGATGATGACGCCGGCAATCAGTCCGGAAACAATGGCGCCGAAGACTCCCCAGGTGATCACGTCGCAGGCGGCGAGAACCGCACAGGCGATCAGGGTCAGCGCGGAACTGCCCCAGGTGCCGATGCGCAGCGCGTTCAGCAGAGTGCTCATGCTTGCGCCTTCCTTGCAGCGGACCGTGAAGATGCCGATAATGGAGAAGAGGATGCCGAGACCTGCAACAATCATCGGGGCATTGACCCGCATGATGGTTGCCTGTGCGGAGAGCGGCAGAGCCGCACCGAGGGCGGCAGTCGCCAGAATGGAGCCGCAGTAGGATTCATAGAGGTCGGCGCCCATGCCCGCCACGTCGCCCACGTTGTCGCCCACGTTGTCGGCGATGGTCGCGGGGTTGCGGGGATCGTCTTCCGGAATGCCGGCTTCCACTTTGCCGACCAGGTCGGCGCCGACGTCAGCCGCTTTCGTGTAGATGCCGCCGCCGACGCGGGCGAACAGCGCCTGAGTGGAGGCGCCCATGCCGAAAGTCAGCATCGTGGTGGTGATTTCCATCAGACGGTGCGTTGCGTCAAAGCCCTGCGGAACCAGGGTCAGACCGAACAGGGAAAGTCCGCTGGTCATGTGTTCCGGAGTGTAAACCAGTTTGTCGAGGATGAGGAACCACGCCGTGATGTCCAGCAGACCGAATCCGACGACGACCAGTCCCATGACTGCGCCGGAACGGAAGGCGACCTGAAGACCGCGGTTCAGACTTTCACTGGCGCCCTGGGCGGTCCGGCTGGATGCGGCGGTGGCGGTTTTCATGCCGAGGAAACCGCAGAGTCCGGAGAAGAAACCGCCGGTCAGGAAGGCGACCGGAACGAAGGGGTTCTGGATGCCGATGACGGCAAGCACTGTGAAGATCACGAACAGGATCACGAAGACCAGTCCCACGCGGGAATACTGCTGTTTGAGGTATGCCATGGCTCCTTCTTTGACGAACCCGGCGATTTCCTCCATGGTCGAATTGCCTTTCGGCGCTCTGATCATGAGTTTATAGCAGAGGAGGGCGGCGAGCAGAGCCACCACCGCGCAGATCGGCGCAATCCACCAGAACGGTGTTACCGCACTGCACGGGGCTGTTTTGGCTGCCGCACAGGCTGCTGCTTCTTTGACCTGGGCTGCGACGGAATTGTCTGCCAGAAGGGGGAGTCCGGTAAGCATCAAAGCTCCGGCGGTCCATTTGATCTGAGGGGACGATTTCACGATGGTCCACCAAATCCTTTCTTCGGTTGTAAACTTTTGAAGTTAAAAAAGCCAAAATTATTCAAAATATAGCATGGAATGCGGGCATGTCAAGGAATCATTCATTTTCCGATGCAGAATCTTGAAAAAATTTCATCCAGAACATCCGGGGCGATTTCCTCGCCGGTAACTGTTCCCAGCGCGGCGAGTGCTTCCCGGACACCGAACGCCGCCAGTTCCCAGGATTCATTGCCGACTTCCTGTTCCGCACGCAGCAGATCCGCCAGTGCTTCCTGAAGCAGTTCCGCATGACGTGCCGACACTTCGCATTCCGCAGTTGCTTCCGGAGCGTGCCAGACCTGTTCCGCAAAAACATCCAGCAGATTCTCCAGACCGTCTCCCTGTTTCGCCGAAATGCGCACCGCCGGAATATCCCGCGGCAGTTCCGGCAGATTCTGCGGCGCGCCCGACAAATCCGTTTTGTTCCAGACGGCGATCAGCGGTCCCTTGGCAGGGAGGTTTTCCCGCAGATGCCGTGCCGCTTCTTCGGCGTTTTCCGGAGAAGAAGCATCCAGAACCCAGAGGATGCATTCGGCATTTTTCAGCGAATCCCGGCTGCGGAGAATGCCGAGGCGTTCCACCGGATCGGCGGTCTGGTCGCGCAGTCCCGCCGTATCGGTGAGCCGGACCGGTATGCCGCGCAGGGAAACGAATTCTTCAAGGGTGTCGCGCGTGGTTCCCGGTATGTCCGTGACAATGGCGCGGTTGAAGCCGAGAAGGGCATTGAGCAGACTGGATTTGCCCGCATTGGGCAATCCCGCGATGACTGCGCAGACACCGTCCCTGAGGATTGCTCCGTGTTCCGCCGAATCAATCATGCGTTTCAGGACTCCGGAGATCCGGCTCAGTTCAGCACGGCATTGTTCCGCCGGCATCCAGTCGAGGCCTTCTTCGGAAAAATCCAGTCTGGATTCAAAATCCGCCAGCAGATGCAGCAGGCTCTGCCGGAATTCCCGTATGATTTTGCCGATGCGTCCGGACATCTGCCGTTCCGCCAGCCGTGCCGCGCTTTCGGTTTTGGCGGAAATGAGGTCCGCGACCGCTTCCGCCTGGGTGAGATCCATTTTCCCGTTGAGAAAAGCACGCCGGGTGAATTCACCCGGTCCGGCGGAACGCGCGCCCGCCTGAAAAACCGCTTCCAGAAGACGCCGCGGCGCAAAAGCTCCGCCGTGACAATGCAGTTCCACGGTATCTTCCCCGGTGAAACTGCCGGGACAGGGCATGTAAACCGCCAGACATGGTTCGCCGGATGCGGGGTCGTCCGGTTGGCGGCAGACTTTTCCCAGGAGCATTTTCCGGGCATCCTCCCGGCAGAGCGGATGACGCCCGCTCCAGACCGTATTGCCGGTTTTCAGAGCGTCCGGTCCGGAAATCCGTACGATCGCCAATGCCCCGCCCGGTGCGGTGCAGAGTGCGGCAATCGTGTCATTATCATTGATTTTCTTCATCTTTTTCTTATTCCAACTGTTGAATAACTTGACTTTTTGCCTGTTGACGGTATATATTACATGATAATGATGTGAAATGCAATAAAGAGTTACTGATCTTTTGGAGGTTTTTTCAGAATGGCGATCGAAAGAGTGAATTTGAACAATCTGCCCGGCGGTATGCGCAACATTTACATGAAGGCGCAGGATCTGATTCGGAAGAAAGATTATGAATACGGCGCGGCGATGCTGAAGGATCTGGTCAAGGCGGTTCCCGGTTCCTGGGATGCCCGCGAACTTCTGCGGGAAGCGGAAAAGGAAAAAGCCCTGAAAATGGCGGGGTTCGCCAGAATCACCGGTATGATAAAAGTCAAACTGCTGGTGTTTCAGGGAAAACTGCTGCTGGTGAAAGATTCCCGCAAAGCCCTGGACTGCGCCGAGGAAGCCGTTTACAGTCTGTACTGCGAGGAAAGTCTGTACTTCACTTATGAAGTCGCTTTGGCGATGGATGCACAGGATCTGGCGATTGATTCTCTGGAACGCGTTTTCGAACTGAACCGGGACAACGAAAAAATCATCAATGAACTGATTGCCCTGCTGGACGGTGTTCCCGGTCATGCCACCCGGATTCTTCAGCTGCGTCAGAAACTGGTGGAAAAGCATCCGAAGGATCTGAAGGCACAGGCAGCTTTGCGTGCCGCAGCCGCAGCCGCCACCATGGAACAGAATGCCGAAAAAGCCGCGGAAGCGGAAAAGAACAAGATTGCCACACGCGACAACGGAACCAATCTCCCCGATATGTCCGACCTCGAACGCGGCGACCGTATCATCCGTTCCGAAGACGACATCAAGGAAATGATCCGCCGTTATGAGCAGGTGGTGGAAGCCGGCAAGGATTCCGTGGACATTCTCCGGAAGCTGGCGGAATATTACCAGCGGGTCAACATGCACGAAAAAGCCATTGAAACTTTCGAAAAACTTTCGAAAAAACAGGGCGTGCAGGATATTACTGTGGATAAAGCCATCGAAAAATCCAATGTGGCTCTTGCCAATGAACATATTCAGAGCATGATTGATTCCGGCGCGCCGCAGGCGGATATTGATGCTGCCAAAGCATCGCTTCAGCAGTATCAGATCGAATGCGGCAAACAGCGGATCAAGAATTTCCCCGGCGATCTTCAGGTGCGGTATGAACAGGGACTGCTCTATTTCGACATGGGACAGTATGACAATGCTCTTCCGGAATTTCAGGCTGCCGAACAGAATCCGCAGCGCCGCCAGATGGCGAAGACGTATATCGGACGCTGCTTCGCCCGCAATCAGCAGTATGACATGGCGGTTGATGTCTTCTCCAGTCTGGCAAAGGAAATGCCTTTCATGGATACGCAGAAAATGCGTACATTGTACTATCTCGGCAATACTTATGAGCTGATGAACAACCCTGCCGAAGCCTATGAATGCTATAAACAGATTTATTCTGTCAACATCAATTACAAGGATGTTGCCGATAAAGTCAAAAAGCATTATGAACTGCTGAAAGAGCAGGGCGCAAATCCGGTGCATCCGGATGAAGAGAAAAAATAAAACGATCCAGGAGGACGTATGAATCAGAACAGTTCTCTGCATGAAAAAGCGGATGCCGCTCGGCGTCAGGTCGAAACCGTGATTCGCGGGAAATCCGCAGCGGTGGAACTGCTCTTCACCGCGCTGTTTGCCGGAGGACATGTTCTGATGGATGATGTGCCGGGAGTCGGGAAGACCACTCTTGCCAAAGCGCTGGCTTTTACTGCCGGCATGGAGTTCAGCCGTATACAGTTTACGCCGGATCTGCTGCCCGCCGATATTATCGGCGCATCGGTGTATTCTCCGAAGGATGGCTCTTTTTCCTTCCGCCGGGGTCCGGTCTTCACGCAGCTGCTGCTGGCGGATGAAATCAACCGGGCGTCGCCGCGCACTCAGTCCGCCCTGCTGGAAGCCATGAATGAACGTCAGGTTACGGTGGACGGCAAAGTGGAAAAACTGGCGGAGCCGTTTCTGGTGATCGCAACGGAAAATCCGGTGGAATATTACGGCACATTCCCGCTGCCGGAAGCGCAGCTGGACCGTTTTGCCGTGCAGCTTTCCCTGGGGTATCCGGATGCCGAATCGGAACGTGCGCTTCTGCTGGACCGCCGGAAGTCCGACCCTCTGGACGGTTTGCAGCCGGTACTGACACTGGATGATCTGCGCCGGATTGCGGCGGAAGTCCGTGAAGTCGCCATGGAAGACAGTGTAACGGATTACATGCTCCGGATCATTCAGGCGACCCGTGAAGTGCCGGAGTTCCGGCTGGGAGCAAGCCCGCGTGCTTTGCTGACACTTGCCCGCTGTGTTCAGTCCTGCGCCTGGATGGACCGCCGTTCCTTTATTACGCCGGAGGACGTCCGCCGTATGGTGCATCCGGTGCTGGCGCATCGTCTGATTCTGACGCTGGAAAGCAAACATGCGGGTCTTGTCCCCGGTGAAATTCTGGACGGGATTCTGAAAAAGATCAGAGTCCCGGCATGAGGCTTCCCATGAAGCGGAAAAAATCGCGGCGCTCCTGGAGTTTTTCCGACACCTATGCGGTTCGGCGGAATCGCGCAGAACAGCAATATGTATCACCGACCCTTCAGACTGCACGCTGGCTGGATCGTCTGGCTGGACGTTTTTTCACTGCATCGGGACGTGTCCTGCTGGCGGCGTATGTCCTGCTGGATTTTTTCGCTTTGCTGCTGACCCGCAGTCCGGCATTTCTGCTGTTCCTGCTGCTGACGGGTCTGTTTCTTCTGGATGGACTGTTCAAATTGTTTTTTCCGCGCCGGATACGGATTGAACGTCTGCCGCCGCCGCGGGCGGTATGCGGTGTCCCGTTTGAGATCCGCACGGAAATCCGTAATGATTCCTTCCTGCCCGCCTGGGATTTTGCTCTCAATTCCAACCTGCATTCCGCCTTGAAACCACTGGACAACCCGGCGGTGCTGTATTGTCTGCCGCCGCATTCCGGACAGGTGATCCGGCAGAAGTATCTGCTGACCCGGCGCGGTATTTATGATCTGCCGCCGGCAAATGCGGAAGGTGTGTTCCCGTTCCGGCTGATGAAAGCGGTCCAGCGCGGACAGCTTCGGCAGGAACTGATCTGTCATCCGGCATATACACAGTTCCGCAGTCTGACCTTGCCGTCCGGGGCTCGTCTGCAGGGACAGGAGAGCATGAATTCCACACCGTCGGCGGGAGACAGTCTGGACTTTCTGGGATGCCGCGAATACCATGCCGGCGACGACCCGCGCAAAATTCACTGGAGCGCGAGTGCTCGGCGCAATCGTCTGGTGGTAAAGGTGTTTCAGGAAGAGAAACAATCCAGCGCCGCCATTGTCCTGGACAATTACTGTCCGTCTCCGGCGCGTGATCTGAAAACGGTGCTGAAAAAGATGTTCACCTTCAAACCGTTTTCATTGCAGCCGTCGGATCTTCCGTTTGAGGCTGCGGTTTCGCTGACGGCTTCCATTGCGCATTCACTGGCGGCGCAGAATTTTACGGTGGAGGTTTTTGCTTCCGGTTCGGAGATTCATCATTTCCGGACCGGCAGGCGTGCGATGACTTTCGAATCTTTTCTGGATCTGCTGTCTTCGCTGGAATGTTCCCGCGCGGAAAACCGTTTCAACCGTCTTGCCGCCGCCGACCTCAACCGGATTGCGGCGTCGGGGGCGGTCTTCCTGATTCTGCTTCATCTGGATTCGGAGTCGGAAAAACTCTGCCGGGAATTGCGGAAACGCGGAACCAGTCTGCGGGTGTTCCTGCTGGACCCGCCCGATGAAGTCCCGGCATGGGCGGAAACGCTGTCCAGTGCCGAAATTCTGGAGAACCGGAGGAGTGAACTGTGAACTGTCCGGCGGAAAAAACACATCGTTTCCGGAATATCCTGCTGAATGCGGCTCTGGTTCTGCCACCGGCGTTCCTGTATACGGTCAAGACAGATTCGCCTGTTTATGTGCTGATTGCCGCGGCTCTGCTGGCATTTGCCGGATTCCGGAAAAACGGCTTGCCATACCGGGACCGTCCCATCATTTACAGCGTTACCGCTGCGCTGGTTCTGACCATTCTGCCGGACATGCTGATCGTGATTGATGATTCGCGCAACGGGCTGTTTGATTTGCTGGTGCGTTCCAATCTGGTGGTTCCGCTGCTGACTTATCTTGCCGCTTTGAGCTGTGCCTTTCAGCCGCACCGGCTGCGTCTGGGGTTCACCGCCGCCTGTGTGGTCGGGGCAATGGCGATTTGCGGCGACCGGTTCAATTCCGGCGGGCTGACGAATACCCTGCTGCCGTTTCTGAATTATCCTCTGCGGCATTATGCCGGGACCTACTGGTGCATGGCGGCTCTGGTGTCTGCGTTGATTCCGGTCTGCGGCGTCGCCGGAATGCCGGTTCGGCTTGAACCGGGAACCCGGCGTTTCAAGTTTTTCCGGATGATGCTGCTGAGCGGATGTCTCCTGCTGATTCCGGTGTTTGCGCTGGCGGTGGCACGGTATTACTATGCCAACGATTCTCTGATGCGTGCCGTTGAATACTACATTCTGCGTATCGGCATGAAGAAATATCTGCCTTCCCGGCCTTCTCCGCAGTCCTTGTCCTCGTCCGTGAACCTGAACCTGCCGCTGCCGCAGGAATCGGCGCGGTTCCGGGATACCGTTCTGCTGCGGCTGAAAGCGCTTCGTCCGCCGGAATATCTGCGTTATGGAGTATATGAGATTTATGACCGGGGACAATGGCTGCGGCATGAAACGGATTCCGTCCGGACGGAGCTGGCGGCGGAACGCCGGACGGGGCTGGTGTCCTATACCACTTTCACCGTGCGGGAAAGCAGTTCACCGCCGGAAAAAGCGGAACTGTTTTTTGCCGGACTGCGGACTTCCGGGCTGATTCCGGCGCCGGGCAGTCTGACGGCACTGGATGCGGTGGCGGATTCCGGCGAAATTTCCGGAGCGGGACTGGTGTCGCTCCGGCAATGGCGCGCGGACGGCGGCTGCACTTTTTATTTTCTGCCGGCGGAAAACAGCTGGCATGAACCGTCTTCTCCGGAAAAAATTCCGTATATGCTGAACGTTCCGGAGCATCTGCGTCCGGTTCTGCTGCGGATTCTGCGGGAAGCCGGGGCGGACGGTTCGGCAGACGGAACAGCCGCTGCTCTGCGGAATTATTTCAGCCGGTTCGCGTACACTCTGCGCAATGTCAATTCCGGCAAGGACGGCGATCCGCTGGAATATTTTCTGACCCGGAGCCATGCCGGGCATTGTGAATTTTTTGCCAGTGCCGCAGTCCTGCTCCTGCGTGCCGCCGGAATTCCCGCCCGTTATGTAACGGGATTTGTCTGCGGTGAAAAAAATCCCGTTTCCGGATATTATCTGATCCGCAGTTCTCATGCTCACGCCTGGTGCGAGGCTTTCCTGAACGGACGCTGGACGGCTGTTGACCTGACGCCAGACCAGGTTCTGGAAGACATGCGCACGGCTTCGGATAAACCTTTTTCCGCCTTCGGGGATTCCGTGAAACTGCTGTTTCAGCAATTGTTTGCCGATGTCCGGCGCGGACATTTTGCCCAGGCGGTCATGAATATTCTGTCCGGCGGAGGTCGTCTGCTGCTCCGGGGTTTCCTGACTCTTCCCGGCATGGCAGTATGTCTGATTGCCGGTATTCTGCTGGTCATCCGTATCCGCCGGAAATTCCGTCTTCGGAACAGTTCCCGCGGCGGGCTATCCGGAAACCGGAAACGGCTGGCGGAATATTTTGCCCGTTTTGAACGGCGTTATGCCGCAGTTTCCGGCAGGAAACGTCCGGCGCATCAATCCCTGATGGAATTTTACGGCGCAACTGCCGCGTCGGATTTGTGCCGGGATTACGAACGCCTGCGCTATGCTCCGGAGAAACCGCAGGAGGATGATCTGCAGACTTTCCGGAAACGGGTAACTGTTTTTCTGCGGCAGGCACGAAAAGAAAAAAGCTCCGGAAAATGAAACTCCGGAGCGGTTGAGCTTGAATACCGGTCAAAGCGTTTCCGGCATTTCAAAATTGATCCGCAGATTCTGTGCGTCCCGGCTTTTTGCCAGTTCCCGGTATCTGCGTTCCGCCATGCTGCGGTCATCAAAGATATATTCGCAGCATTGCGGATTTTCCAGTCCCATCAGATCATAGATCTGAAACAGTCCCGCTTCCCGGTAAACCCGTAAGGTCCAGCCCGGACAATGCAGACAGTATTTCGGACACGCCCCGGCATCGTTGTCCAGAGCCTTGCTCAGACTCGGACACCGTTTCATGAACAGGATCAGTTCATGGTCGCCGGAAAGAATTTCCAGATCGCAGTTTTCCTCCTTCCGGATTTTGAGGTAATATTCGCGAACCCCTTCAAGTCCTTTCTTCCGGAAAAGTTCCAGACAGTGAAAATCCTGATGACGGCTGATTTCCCCGTAGTATTCCGCCAGACCGTTTCGGCTGTCCAGATACTTGAACACTTCGTTGTAAAAACGGACAAAATGGTCGCTCGGAATCATCGGCACTCCTTTCTTCTGAAAATCTGAATGCAATGATCGTCGGAAATGTGTTCCACGGAACTGGTCCAGGGGGTTCCCGCGCAGATTCCGGCGTTGAGTTCGCTGGTTTGCAGGCAGCTGTACCGGGAAACCGGCAGCCCCAGTGCGCGGAGATGCCGGTGCGCCGGACATTCAAAACATTCGAACCGGATCTCGTTTTCCGAAACCGTCAGCTGATACGGTGAACCTTCCCGGTGGAAGAACCAGTTCAGATGTTCGATCAGTTCCGACGTGTCATTGTTTTCCAGTTTCACGCGGATGGATTTATAGACATCGTGTCCGGTTTTGCGGAGAATTTCCTTCAGCACTTCCACTCCGTAATGTTCCGCCACATAATCCAGCGTCATGTTGGTGGTTCCGTGAAAATCCCGGTGCAGTTCGTTGTTTTCCTGATATCGCAGCATGATTCAGTCCAGTTCATCCCGGAATTCAGCCAGGCATTTTTCAATTCTGGCTTTTGCGGCATCGGTCAGGGAATCCATTTCCTGTGCAAGCGTCAGCGGAGATGCGATCAGCCCCAGTTTCATCAATGCGTACTTCTGCCCGTTCCAGCAGTTTTCGATATTGCGTCCGTAGACGCCGTGGAACAGCCGGATCATATTGTTCTGCGCCGCCACTGCACCGGGGATATCGTGTGCTTCCACGAGAGCCGCCAGTTTCTTCATCATTTTGGAACAGAGCGCACCCATGCCGCAGATCATGCCGTCGCAGCCCGCAATCAGCGCCTCGTCCGCCGCCCATTCCTGACCTTCGAAGAACAGGGTCTGGAATCCCTTTTCCTCGCGCAGAAGCAGCAGTTCGCGCCGCAGCCACATGTTCGACGACGAATTCTTGATGCCTTTCAGATTCGGATGCTTCATCAGAGTTTCGAATTCATCAAGTGTGAAATTGATGCCGTTGTTTGGCGGGCAGTGATACAGATAAACCGGACGGTCTGCGGTATCCAGAACTTTCAGAACGGATTTGACCGGATTCAGCGCCGAAGTTTTTCCCGGCGGCATGAAAACATACGCTTCGAAATCATATTTGCGGTACTGTTTCATGATTTCCAGCGAACGGTACTCGCTGGTTGCGTTGATGCCGACCAGCAGTTCCATGCGGTGCTGAATGATTTCAGCGGCATATT